>ERZ773194.239-NODE-239-length-72934-cov-12.090602_pt1 | contig 72934 bp, 66 predicted proteins | sample MGYA00511240_ERZ773194 | MGnify/ENA primary metagenome ERZ773194 (study PRJEB29015, sample SAMEA2737774) | human gut metagenome | biome: human gut; feature: human-associated habitat; material: faeces | place: China | collected 2012 ... | reverse complement strand
TTTGGCATGATAAAAACTTTTAATCCACCTATTTATTAAATTTAACTATTTTTAAACGGAATTAAAAATTCAAAATTAACTTTCATCAAAAAATTTCAAATCAACAAAGTTTTTGAAAGAGTTAGTAATACTGCATGTAATATAAAAATTTATATTGTTTCCATAATAGAAATAGTAACAAGTTATAAATATTGTTAAGGGTTGGTTAAGTTGGATATTAAAGCTCCAAAATTGTTAGATAACAAAGATAATTTTGTTTATACAGAACTTGAAGAAAGCATTAAAAAAGGTTCAAAACTTTCTATCATTTCACGTTATTTTTCAATGTATGCTTATTTTAGTTTGAGAAAATCATTTAATAAAATAGATACTCTCCGTTTTATTTATGCCGAACCTACATTTTTAAAAACCCATAATAAAGAAGCAAGGCAGTATTACATTGATAATAATAGCATTTTTGGAAATGAATATGAAATTAAACTTAAAAATGAAATGACTCAAGGATCTGTTTCAAAAGAATGTTCTAAATGGATCAATGATTGTGTTGAAATAAAATCATTTAAAGATCACAATGAGGCGCCTTTGCGTTTGATTTGTGTTGATAATGGCGATGATTCAAATATAGCCATTAATGGAAGTGTTGATTTTACAACAGCAGGTTTAGGGATTACATCATCAAACCGAAATGAAGGAAACACATGCTCTTACGGATTTTCAGCAGATAGTTTTTTCATGCTGTTTGACAATTTCTGGAATAATGATGAAATTTTAGAAGATGTTAAAGATGAAGTATTATCTCAAATGACTACAATGTATAAAGAAAATCCTGCAGAGTTTATTTACTTCTTATCTCTTTATAATATCTTTTCCAATGATTTAGATTCTTTAGATGAGGACAAGATTGTCCGTAAAGGAAATGATTTAAAAAATACTCAAATTTGGAATAAATTATATAAATTCCAAAAAGATGCAGTCATTGGAATAATTGATAAGATTGAAAGATACAATGGATGTATACTAGCTGATAGTGTTGGTCTAGGTAAAACATTCACAGCCCTTGCAGTTATTAAATATTATGAATCAAGAAATGATAGAGTTCTGGTTTTAACACCTAAAAAATTAAGGGAAAACTGGACAATATATACTCAGAATGATAAAAGGAATATTTTCGTAAATGATAGATTCAACTATGATGTATTAAATCATACAGATTTAAGTCGTGAAGGAGGATATTCAGATTCAATCAATCTTGCAACAATTAATTGGAGTAATTATGATTTAGTTGTAATTGATGAATCTCACAATTTTAGAAATAACCCTGCATATAAAGATAAAGTCACACGTTATCAAAAATTAATGGAAGATATTATAAAAGCAGGCCATAAAACACGGGTGTTAATGTTATCAGCAACCCCAGTTAACAATAGAATGACGGATATCAGAAATCAAATTTCATTCATCACTGAAGACAATGACCAAGCACTTGAAGAATATGGAATTGTAAACATAGGAGAAACCTTAAGAAAAGCACAACAATCTTTTAATGAATGGTCAAAACTCCCAGATGAAGAAAGAACAGGCGAAGCCTTTATTAACAATGTTGATTTAGATTACTTTAAATTACTTGACACATTAACAATTGCTCGTTCAAGAAGACACATTGAGAAATACTATGACTTAACAGAAATTGGAGAATTCCCAGAACGTTTAGAACCCGATAATGTATATTCAGATTTAGATGCTTTAAATGAATTTCCGCCATTAAGTGAAATTAACAAAGAAATATCTCGCTTGAAATTAGGAATTTACTCACCAATGAATTATATTGATAATGAAGATACTTTACAAAGATATGAAGATAAATATGGTACTGTAGCTAAAGGTGGGGGAGTATTTAGTCAAAAAGATAAAGATAATGCTCTTGTTAATTTAATGAGAATTGGACTATTAAAAAGAATGGAAAGTTCAATTGAATCATTCAGACTTTCAACTCAACGTTTACTTAATAATATTGATAATGTCTTATCACAAATTAATGGATTAGATTTTGATCCAAATTTAAATATTGATATTATTGATGAAGATGAAGATGAATACGAACATTTATTATTCGGTAAAAAACGTAAAATCCTTCTGCAAGATATGGATTTAGTCCAATGGGAACATCACTTAAGATTAGACAAAAAGAAACTAGAACATTTGCTTGAAGAATCATCTAAAATTACTCCTGAACGTGATGCAAAATTAATAGACTTAAAAGAACGCATTGAAGAAAAGATTACAAATCCTATTAATTCAGGAAATAAAAAAATTGTTATTTTTACAGCATTTGCAGATACTGCAGAATATTTATATGAAAACATTCATCAGTGGGTTTTAGATAAATATGGCTTGCATTCAGCATTAATAACTGGCAAAGGCACAAATCAAACAACTCTTAAATCAGTTAGAGATAAAAAAGACATTAATGATTTGATTACAAATTTCTCACCAATTTCTAAAGAAAGAGCAAAAATTTATCCTGAAGCAACAGAAGAAATTGACATATTAATTTGTACTGATTGTATATCAGAGGGTCAAAACTTACAAGATTGTGACTATCTAATTAACTATGACATTCACTGGAACCCTGTCAGAATTATCCAACGTTTCGGAAGAATCGACCGTATTGGATCTGTAAACAAAGTAATACAATTGGTTAATTTCTGGCCAAACATGGAACTAGATGAATACATTAACTTAGAAGGAAGAGTTAAAAACCGTATGGTCATGGTTGATGTATCAGCAACAGGAGAAGAAAACATCATAAGTAAAAAACAAACCATGAATGACTTAGATTATCGTAAAAAACAATTGAAAGAATTAAAGTTGCGTGTTCTTGATTTAGAAGATATTTCAAATTCAATTTCTATCACTGATTTAACTTTCAATGATTTTAAAACTGAATTAATGGATTATATGAAAAAAAATAAATGGGAACTTGAAAAAGCACCTAAAGGAATTCATTCAATTATAAATATTCCAAATGAATTAAAAGATGAAATTGAACCTGGCGTCATATTCTTACTTAAACAAACAACAGGAACTGTAGAATCACGTGACAGAAATCCGCTAAGTCCATATTACTTAGTTTACATTAACAGTGATGGTGAAGTTAGATTACCTTATATTTACTCTAAAAAAATACTGGACAATTATCAAAAACTATGTGCGGGTAAAAAAGAAGTCAATAAAAAGCTTGTAAATAAATTTAATAAGAATACTGATGATGGAAGAGATATGAAAAAATACTCATCACTTCTTGTTGAATCAATTGAAGACATTCTAGGAAACAAACAGGACATAGGAATAGATAGCTTATTTAGAGGAGATGACTTCACAACCCTTGAAGAAAATGAAATTGAAGGAATAGATGAATTTGAATTAATTACTTTCTTAATTGTCAACTAGGTGAATAAAATTGTCTCGTGAAATTCTATTTAAAGAAATTTTAAAAATCCCTAATGAATACTCAATTGATTCCTATATTGCAAAAGAAAGATTAATTAATTCTGGAGGATTAAACTCAAAAGATAAAGAAATTTTAAAAGATTATGTTCGCCAAATACAATGGTGTTATAGATTTCGTGAAGATAATATCCGAATTAAACCATATCTAACTGATACTCGCAGATATGGAGAGATCGAAATACTAAATGTAATTTTAAAAGATGAGAATATTTCAAAATCTTCTTTAGAAGACAATACATTTGTTCAAGATAAAAAGATTGAAAGAATTGTGGAATTACTTTTTAGGTCAATTACTTTTCCTGAATTGATTATAGTTCAATATAAAAGTTATATTAGATTATTTGTATCTCATATTAGTGTTAATTTAGTCGATTCTAAAAAAAGAACAATAGATGAGATAATTTCAACTAATTGGATTGATACAAAAAATATAAATGACCTAGAATATATACTATTTAATAACATTCAACTTGAAAATTTAAGTCATGAAAATTTCTTTAAATTCTATGATGGATTTGTTGAATCTATTATTAGATATAATGGTTCAATAACAAGTGGTAATGAAGTTAATTTATCAACTGATAGAATTAAAGAAATAAATGATGAAATAAGTGATTTAAATAAAGAAATTAAAAAATTGCGTTCACAATTAAAAAAAGAGACACAACCAAGATTAATGTCTGAAATAAATAATGAAATAAGAAATAGACGTTTAAAAATTAGAGATTTAGAAAATGAATTAAAAGGATGATATGATGGAAAAATTAAATGGACAAAGCTTTGATGTAGTTGAAGATAATATTTCTAAATTAAAAGAAATATTTCCTGATGTAGTAACTGAGGATAATCAAATTGATTTTGATAGTCTCAGAGATATTTTAGAAAAAGATGTTGAAGTTGTTGATGGTGATGAAGAGTTTTATAAATTCACCTGGTATGGTAAGAAAAAATCAAAAAAAGAAGCTAAAGAAACAACAACTAAAACTTTAAGGCCCTATGCTAATGAAAGTAAAAATTGGGAGGATACAAAAAATATTTTCATTGAAGGAGACAATATTGATGCTCTTAGAATTATGAAAGGTCCTTATAATGGAAAAATTAAAATGATTTATATTGATCCTCCTTACAATACGGGTAAAGAATTTATTTATGATGATAAATTTGCTGAAACAAAAGAGGAGTATCTTAAAAAAACAAATCAATTAAGTGAAGATGGTTTATTAGTTGAGAATGCAAAAACTAATGGTAAAAATCATTCAGAATGGTTAAATAGAATGTATCCTAGACTATATATTTCTCGTCAACTATTAACTGATGATGGAATAATTTTCATTAGTATTGATGATAATGAAGTAACCAATCTTAGAAAAATTTGTGATGAAATTTTTGGTGAACAAAATTTTTTAGCTCAAATAATTGTTGAAGGAACACCAAAAAACGATCCTCATATTGTATCTACAGCTCATGAATATTGTTTAGTTTATGTTAAAAATTTCAATAAAGCCAAATTAAGTAATTATGGGCTTAAAAATCCATTATATAGTCAAATAAATAATATTTTTGAGAACTATCATGATGATTTCAATTTAGTTGAGAAAAAATTGAAAGAATTTTATGAAGATAATGATTTAAAAAGTGATAATATAGCTAACTATAAGTTTGCTGATGAAAATGGAATATTTAGAATTGGACCAATTGATGACCCTCAAAATAGTGGTCCAAAAGATGAAAGAATAAATCCAAAAACTAATACTCCTTGTATTATTCCAAATAGGGGGTGGAGTTGTAGTAAAGAAACATGGGATGAATGGATTAAAAAAAATTTAATTTTTTTCCCGGAAAATAATGAAAAAATACCTTCTAAAAAAACATATATTAATAAAAATAGGTTAGATGTAATGAAAGCTTATACAAAAATTCAAACACGAAAAGACACTAATGCTTTGAAAAAATTGTTTAATGCAGATATTACATTATTCCCAAATCCAAAACCAGTTGAACTTTTAAAAATGTTCATTGATAATTGTAACGATTCAGAATTTATTGTATGTGATTTCTTCTCAGGTTCAGCAAGTACTGCTGAAGCAGTCATGAAATTAAATGCTGAAGATGGAGGGAAACGAAAATTTATTTTAGTTCAATATCCTGAGGAGATTACTGAAAAAGGTAAAACTGGAAAAAGTAAAAAAATTGCTAAAGCAGCTATTAAATTTTTAAAAGAAAATAATAAGGATTTAACTATTGCTGAAATTGGTAAAGAACGTATTAGACGATCAGGAAATAAAATTATTAATGAAACTGAAGTTGAAGATTTAGATGTTGGTTTTAGAGTCTTTAAAGTTGATGAATCTAATTTTATCCCATGGAATCCTAGTTTAAAAAATAAAGACGAAATTAAACAAGCTGTTTTAGGCACTGCAAATAATATTGTTCAAGGACGTTCTGAATTAGATTTAATTTATGAATTAATATTAAAACTTGACTTAGATTTAAATAAAGAAATTGAAGAAAAACAATTTAATAATAATTATTATTACATTGTTGATGGTGGTTTTATGATTATATGTTTAGAACCAACAATTAATCTTTCAATCACAGAGGATATAATTCAACTCAAAGAAGAGTATCTCACTGATAAGTGTCAAGTTGTAATATTAGAAAAAGCATTAAATAACGATAATAATATTTCAATAAATATTTCAGAAAGATTGGAATCAGAAGGTATTGAATTTTATACTATTTAGGTGATTTTAATGGAAATTAAATTTCAAGATAAATTAAAATATCAACAAGATGCAATTAACTCTGTTGTTAATATTTTTAAAGGTCATCCTAATCCAAAAGAACTATCTCCAATCTCAATTAGAACTCCAAAAATGATTTCACCTATTGAAGGTGTAGCTAATTTATGGGATATTGATCCAATTACTATTGAAGAAAATTTTTATAAAGTTCAACAAGATAATCAATTGCCAGTTAATGATGATTTAAAATCATATGATTTTACAGTTGAAATGGAAACTGGGACTGGAAAAACCTATGTTTATCTAAGAACTCTTTTAGAGTTAAATAAAAACTATGGGTTTTCCAAATTTGTTATTGTAGTTCCTAGTGTTGCAATTAGAGAGGGAGTTAAAAAAACAATTGATATTACTCGCAAACATTTTTCACAATTATATCCTAATATAAAATATACTGATTTTATTTTTGATTCAAGTAATATGACAGATCTTGAAAATTTTATGGAAGATGATAACATACAAATAATGATTATCACTGTCCAAGCATTTAATTCAGAAAAAAATATAATTAATCAAGTAATGGAAAATGGTGTTGTTCCAATTAGTTATATCACCAAAACTAATCCTGTGGTCATTATTGATGAACCTCAATCAACTGCAAGTACACCAAAACAAAAAGAGGCCATTAGTAATTTAAATCCGCTATTTACTTTGCAATATTCTGCAACTCCAAAAGACACTACTAATTTAGTATATCAATTAAATGCTGTTGATGCATATAATAAAAATCTCGTAAAAAAAATTGAAGTAAATGCATTTGCTGCTGCAGATTATCAGGGAAAACCTTATATTAGATTAAATAAAGTTAATCAGACAAAATCTGGTGAAAGAAAAGCAGAAATAACTTTAGTTGAAAATAAATCTACTGGTTTTAACACTAAATTATGTAAAGGTATTAAAGTGGGTGATAAATTAAGTGTTAAAAAAATTTCTAATAACTCTATCTATGATGATTACCAAGTCAAAGACATTGTTGTTAGAGAAGGGGATGAACGTATTATTTTTGAAAATGGTCGTGAAATTCCGTTAGGCTTGGCTATAAATGATATTAATCAAGAAGGAGTTAGAAAAGAACAACTCAAAGAAACTATACGTGAACACTTAAATAAAGAATTAAAACTCTCAAAGAAAAATATTAAAGTTTTAAGTCTATTTTTCATTGATCGTGTTGAAAAATACCGAGTGTATGATGATGGTTATCATAATGGAATTTATGCAGATTGGTTTGAAAAAGCATATGATGAAGTTTTAGCTGAAAATGAAAAGTATAAAGATTTACCTAAATATATACTTGATGTACCTGCTAGTGATGTCCATGATGGTTATTTTTCTGGAGATAAAAAATGGATTAATACCAGTGGTGAAACAAAAACTGATAACCCTGCTTATGAAAAAATAATGCGAAATAAGGAAAAATTATTAAATCCTAAAGATAATTTAAGATTTATTTTTTCACATTCAGCACTTAAAGAAGGTTGGGACAATCCCAATGTATTCCAAATATGCACATTCATCGACACTCAATCAGATTTATCTAAAAGACAAAAAATAGGTAGAGGATTAAGATTATGTGTTGATGGTGATGGGAACCGTGTTGATGAATCGTATGGTGATGGTGAAGAATTTAAAACAATTAATAGACTTACTGTTCTCGCAAATGAAAGTTTTGATAGCTTTGCAGATTCACTTCAAAAAGAAATGCAAGAAGACGGTATCCAATTTAACATAGTAAAAGAAAAAGACTTTAAAGGCATATCATTTATAGATTCGAGAGGGAATCATAAAATCACTGATAATTATGATGCACAGATGATTTGGAAATCATTATTCTGTCAAAATTTAATTGATAAAGAAGGAACTATTTTAAAACAATGGGATAGTGCAGTTATAGAAGATACAATTGAATTGCCTGATGATTATGAAGATATTAAATATCAAATTATTGAAATTGTATCTACTAAATCAGGCAAAGGTTATATTGATAAAGTTGAGTCTCGGGTTACTGTTAATTTAAATGAAAATATTATTGAAACAAACAAAGCATTTAATGAGTTATGGGATAAAATTAAATTCAAATCAAGATACTCTGTTAGTTTAAATACAGATGATTTAATATCTAGTTGTATTCAAGATATGGAGTATTCATTAAGAGAGATTAGAAAACCTGAGGTTAGACACACTAAAACAGAAGTGAAAATTAGGACAGGTGTTGAAGGGATTACTAAAACAGACAGAAGACATTTCATTGAAGTTGAAAATAATGATATTCCAGACATTGTTCGAGATTTACAAGATAGCACTCATTTAACTAGGCAAACTATTATTGATATCTTAATTAAAAGTGATGAATTAGATAATACCTTTGAAAAATTATTAATTAATCCTACAGAATATTATAATAGGACATTAGAAATTATAAAAAACAATTTAAATCGCATGTTAGTTAAAAATATTGAATATCATAAATTAGATAAACAAGAATATAGTTTAACACAATTTAAGGAATCATTTGATGAATATGTTGAAGATAATGATTATATTAAAAGTAGATTAGTTGAAGCTAAAAAATCTGTTTATGATTATATCAAATGTGATTCAAATGTTGAAGTTAAATTTGCTCAAGATTTAGAATCAATGGAAGATATTGAATTCTTTATTAAGCTACCTCCATGGTTTGTTATCAAAACTCCACGTGGAGATTATAATCCTGATTGGGCTATTGCTGTAAATATTGATAATAAGATTGAAACTTATTTTGTTATTGAAACAAAAGGAAGTTCAAATAGGCAGGATTTACGTGAAACAGAAAAAGACAAAATAGATTGTGGTCAAAAACACTTTGAATTAGTAAAAGAGTTAACATATGATGTTTGTGTGGATTATGATGAGTTTTCACATAAATATATTCATGAAAACTTTTGAGTATTATGACAAAACAAATTGAAGAAATTAACAGACTATATGAAAGAGCATACCAAAATTTAGAAAAAAATGATTTAGAACAAGTAGGCAACTTTATACAAAAATTAGAAAAATATGATTTAATTAATTCTAAAATTTGTTTAAGTTGTTTATATATTGATTTTGGAGAAGTTAAGAAAGATGAAGAATTAATAGTTAATGGAATAAATTTAATTGAAAATAATTTTGATGAAATGAAGAAATTAATATCTCGTTCTTCATTATATTTTAATTTAGCTAATGGTTATTTAAACTATTATTCATTAACAAAAAATAAATCGTTTAAGAATGAAAATATTATCATTAAAATTAAAAAATTATATAAAAAAGCTCTTGAACCTTGTAAACATCCAAATTTAACAGTAGAAATCTTAGTTAACTTAGGAAACTTTTATAATTACTTTGGAAGACATATTGATGCATTGGAATTATATGAAGATGCTTTAAAATTAAATCCAACTCATGGAATGGCTTTATTAAATAAAGGTCAAAGTTTAATTGAATATAGAAACTTAATGGATCATGAATCTCCAATGTTATTGGATGCATATAATTGTTTTAAAGATGCATTAAATGATTCAAATTTAACTTATCAAGGTAAACTATCTGCCGAAAAATCAATTCAAATTTTTGAAGATAATAATAAACAATCATTATTAACTAAAAAGAAAAAGTCAAAATTGAATATAAATCCTTATTACACGGATTTAGAAAGTTTATCTAATATTTTTTGTTATAATAATAAGTTATATTTGAATCTATGTAACTTCTGTCAAAAATGTGAAACTTCTATTGGAGATACAATTGCTATTAGGCGAATGACTACTCCAATTAAAAATGAAAAAATTCAAGATGATTTATTTCTCGTATTATCTTCATATTTAAATCAAATTAAAATGGATTTTATATCTGCACGGTTAAATTTAATTTTATATCAATATAAAGAATTAGACTTAAAATTTGTTAATAATAATGTCACAATTATTGATTCACTTGATAATGAACTACATAATATCCATATTCAATTAGTTAAAAACTCATTTAAAAGTTTTTATGATATTCTAGATAAGATTGCATTTTTTATAAATGAATATTGTGATTTGGGTATAAATCAAAAGCAAATTGATTTTAAGAGAATATGGTATGCTAAGAAACATTTACGTGAAGATTTAGATTTTAATAATAAGGGATTAAAAGCATTATTTGACATTCATGAAGATATTTTACATGGGGATGAAAAGAGATTCAGTGATATTCGCAATGCATTAACACATAGAGTATTAAAAATAAAATTAGTATCTGATGATGAAAAAGAGGTTATGACAGAAGAAGAATTATACAATGCAACAATTGATTTAGCAAAACTTGTTAGGAATGGAATTATATATCTTATGGCTATGGTGGATATCGAAGAATCAAAAAAAGACCATTTAAATTCATTTCCTATGTTGCAAGAGAAATACCAAATGAATTAAAGTAATTTTAAATTTGATATTTTATAACAATATTTAAAAACTAAATTGATATACTCCATCAGTAGTTAAAAAGAATTTGAATATTGTATCATCATTCTAAATTTTTCACTACATCACCACCCTTATCGGTTAGCCTATACAATCTACCTTTTCTAACTTCAGGATTGATGCATTCAACTAGCTCATGTGCTTTTAATTCAGATAATACTTTTGAAATATGATTTGTTCTAATCTCTGAGTCTTTTGCAATAGTGCTGGGTATTTTTACATTACCGTCCAGTGCTTTCATTGTTTTTGTCCGGTATTTCGAAATCTGTACATAGCTGATTTCTATTAACAATTCATCTGACAGTTCCAGGTTATCACTTATGAACTTCTTACAAAATAAATAGTATCGTTACCCTAGCTACCCTAACTCATCATATAGACATATGACATAAATTATTAATTTATTATAATTTAGAACACTAACATATGAACTTCAAAAATTATGATGATTTTGATTTGGATACTAATCATTTTTCATTTTCACATTAATAACTCATCACTTAGTTAGATAAACTATTAATCAAAAAAAACATGATTTTATCATGAAAACAATATTGTAATCATCTAATAATATTTATCTCAGCATATAATATTGTATTTATTAAATTAAGTAATTTAATCGATTTGTATAACAAATAAAGAAATATTTAAATACTTCATTAATTAAATTATAATCATGGAAGATTCACTGAGAAGCTTGTTGGAAAAACTTGAATTAAATGAAGATAATGGGTTATTTTTAAAAGGTGATGATTTAAAAATAAATTCACGTATCAAAAATTCTCTAAAATATATTGACTATGATGCAATCTATATCTTAGATGAAAATCCATTAATTATCTTCAAAGAATACGACGATACAGTTTCTACTAAGGATATTAAAAATTTTCGTAAAGGAATTTGGAATCTCAATGATGTTCCAATAATATTTATTATCCTTCCAGATGAAATTCAAGTTTACAATTCCAATATTTTCGATGATGAGAACTCATTTTTAGGTAAATTTTCAAAAGATGACGAATTAGAAATTTTCAATATTTACAATTTAGCTAATGGAACTTTTTTCGATAAATACTCCAACTCCTTTAATAACTCTAAAAAAGTTCAAAATTACTTATTGGAAAATATTAAAATTACAATTAAATTATTAAAAAAAGACAAATTAGATTTAGAAGTCATACACAGTTTAATTGGAAAATTAATCTTTTCAAAATATCTCATTGACAGAGGCATTTGTAAAGATGAATTTTTTATTAATAACTATGGTTGTGACTTTAATAAGGTCATCCTAAAAAAAGAATGTTTATTTGAATTTTTCAACACTCTTGAAGAAAAGTTTAATCCAGATTTGTTTAAATTAACTAAAAATCAGAAAAACAAAATCACAGATAAACATTTGAAAAATTTGTATAAATTATTCAGTGGTTTTGACATGAGAAACCTTGAACAGTCTGTTCTTGATTGTCCATATGATTTTAAAATAATCCCTATTGAATTAATAAGCAATATTTATGAAGCATTTCTCCAAGACAATAATTCTAAAAAGAATCAAAAAGCAATATATACTCCATTATTCTTAGTAGATTATATGCTAAATAATACCTTAGATAAAAAATTAAAGAATAACACTGCTTGTAAAATTTTGGATCCATCATGCGGTTCTGGAGTGTTTTTAGTTGAATCATTACGAAGAATAATTGATAAACATATAGAGATAAACTCCTCCATAACTTCTACTGAATTAAAAAACATTTTAACATCAAATATTTATGGAATTGACATTGATAATGATGCAATTCAAATGACTATCCTCTCAATCCAATTAACATTATTTGATTATTTGGAGATTGAAGAAATTAAACATTTTAAGATGCCTGAATTATTAAATAAAAACTTTTTTAATGATGATTTCTTCAATTTTGAAGGATTATTTAACTCATTAAATGATTTTGATTTAATTGTAGGTAACCCTCCATGGGGATCAAAACAGAAATCCCATATTGAATATTGTGAAAAAATGGATTTACCTATTTCCAATAAACAGATAGCACAATCATTTTTACTCAGAGTTGATGATTTTATAAATGATTCTTCTGAAGTTGCATTAATAGTTACAAGTAAACTATTATATAATTTCAATGATTTAAAATTTAGAAAATACTTCTTAAAGAATTATAATTTAACTGAAGTGCTGGAGTTTTCATCAATTAGGAAAGAAATATTTAATAATGCTATTGGACCCGGTTCAATATTATTTTATAACTCCAATATGAAAAATTGCGGTAATGTAAAACATATTTCACTTAAACCAAACAAGTTATTTTATTTATTATCTTCTGTTGCAATACAGAAATCTGATATTAAATTTATTTCACAAAAAGATTTATATAATCATGATTGGGTTTGGAAAGTTTTAGTTTATGGAAATACTTTAGATTTCCAATTAATAAATAGATTGCACTCTAAAAAAAATATTGGCCAATATATTAAAAAATATGATTTGTTCAGTTCATTTGGAATAATGAAAGGTAATGGAAATAAAGATGCAACAAAATATTTCAAATATGATTTTTTAGATGTTCAACGTAAAATGCTTAGGAGATATTATATTGATGAAAGTCATGTTGAAAAATGGAATATTGCAAAGGTTTCACGTCCACGTACTAAAGAAACATTTACTCCACCATATGTTTTAGTTAAAAAAACCCTTACTCAAGATTTTGAATGTGTTTCAACATATTCTGAAAAACAATGGGTTTTTACTGATAGTGTCATGTCTATAAAAGGAGAAGAATATGATGAAAAATTATTAAAATGTATGGTTGGATTTTTAAATTCAAGATTATTTTCTTATTTGTCCTTTTTAACTTTTTCATCAATTGGTATTGAAAGAGAACAAATCTTTTTAAATGAAATAAAAAATATTCCTATGATTATCAACGACGAACTGGTTAATTATGTTGATGAAATGTTAAATAACAAAGATATTGATAAATTACAAATCATTCAAGAAAAAATTGACAATTTAATATTTGATTTATTATCATTTACTGACTTAGAAAAAGATTTAGTAAATTATTTTGCTGATGTTACATTACCAATGTGTAAAAAAGAAAATGTATATCATAAAGTTTCAAATGAAATTTTAGAAGATTATATTATGGTTTTTGTTAAATATTTCAAAAATTATTTCAAAGCAGAAAATAATGAATATTTCCATGCTGAATGTTACAAATCAGAACATTTTATTGGAATTAGATTTATTATTGATGAAAAACCTTTAAAACATTTAATTGAATATAATGAGAATAAATCAGATATATTGAACCTCTTTGGGGACATAAGTATTGAAGATAAACAAAACTTATTCGTACAAAAAGACATAAAAGGATTCGAAGAAACTTCATTCTATGTAATTAAATCAAATGAATTTAAAAATTGGCATAGAGCTATTGCTAGAAAAGATTTAATTGAATTTACAAATTCCTTGATGGGTGTGGAGGATGAATAATGTTAGATTCTTCCAACTTTAAATATTTTGAACGCTTTGATAAAATTGATAGTGAAGAACATTTTAATAAACTAATTAATTTAGCAATACACACGTATTTTGAAATTTTAAATACTAAAACTTATATCAAATCTGAAATGATTAGAAAAAGAGAAAATGAATATCGAGATGATTTCGTAGAAACAATGCTTGAAATTCAAGAAGATTGTGGTTTTAATAATTTAATTATAAACTGCGAACCTCAAGAAAGAAGGGAAGATGTTGAAGAAAGAGGGTTATTAGATATAAAAATTCAATATCAAACTTTAAAAAATATTCACATTAACAAATATTACCATACTATTGAATGTAAAAGATTTGGAAATGATTTAAACATTAAAGATAACTATTATGAAAATGGTATTTTAGAGTTTTTAGAAGGTAAATATTCACGTAATGCTGATTTTGCAGGGATGATTTGTTTTATAGAAGAGTTTAAGAATAACTGGAACATGGAAAAGATTATGGTAAAAATTAATGAAAAATTAAACGAAAATGATATACCTTCCCTTAACAACACTCCACATGAAGATTATGAACCAGTTTATAAATTAACCACATTGCGAAATTACAATCACAAAAACATCCATATAATTCATTTAATGTTAGATTATACGAGCATATTCTCTAATAACTGATTTTATAACCATATTACACAATATTGTTTTAAATATTATAGTTCATTTAATCATTTTTAATTACGAACTTCTTACAAAATAAATTGTATCGTTATCATAGCTACTTAATGCATCATATGCTGCCTGTGTCATAAATCTGAATTTACCAAAGACTCCATATTCAACACCCATATAAACGGGACCTGTTGATTTTGCTAAATACATTTGTATACTTCCAGAATGTTTTAATGGTATCACTGAATATGGATCAAGAGATTCTGTTTCCCAGGAAGTTCCGTTATATTCCTTAATGGCCATAACAGAACTTGTACAAATAGCTACACGATAACCTGCACTAACGCCTGTTGGCAGTGTTGTTGTAGTTTGTATTTTATCTACAGGCAGTTTCCATCCAGCTTCTCATCACTACCCTGTCCGGCATCACCTTTAGGCCCAGTATCTCCCTTAGCACCCGTATCTCCTTTAGCTCAGGTATCACCTTTAGGTCCCACATCACTGTATCGCTCCTTATGTTTCCTATATTTTCCCAAGCATTACCATTCCAAACATAAAGAGATCCGTTTACTAAATAGCTATCTCCATCACTACCTTGAGGATGTTCAGCTATTAATTCCTCGTAAGAATCATACGAACCTTTAATAGTAAGACCAGCACCAGTAGCTCCAGTGTTCCCAATCGGCCCGGCTGGTCCAGTATCTCCCTTAGGTCCTTGTTCTCCTTGTTGTCCAGTTGCTCCAGTCTCGCCTTTGTCTCCTTTACTACCTTGCACCAGTATAGCCTTTAACACCTGTATCACCAGTGTCACCTTTTTCACCTTTGATTGAACCTGCATTTGCCCAGCCTGTACCATCCCATTAGTAATAGCTACTATCCACAATGTAGGCATCACCGACTTAGCCTGTTGGATGAACATTAACAAACTCCTCATAGGTAGTGTAGTGTCCTTTTATTACTGTTCCAATTCCAATGTCTCCAGTATCTCTTTTAGGTCCGGTATCACCAACTACACAGCCAATCTCTATCCATCCCTTTTCAGCCATGATTATTCACCATCTCATTCTTCAACAGTAATGTTGTTGAAAATCATTTGTCCGCCATATAATTATATATTGTCAGGAAAGGAAATGCTGTTTCAAATGTTATTGTTGTTCATTCATATGAATAAACGGCTGCACTTCCATTTTGATGGATGCCTTAACATTACCGTTCTGATAATACAGGTCAAAAGTGTACCATACATTATTCAATGTCAATTGCCATGAAGTAACATTCAAATCCCTTATGGCATGATCACCTGTGGAATATCTTAAACCTTTTTTTTTTATCGGGATAAGCTCCAGGTTCCAAAATATTTTAGGGGGTCTGAATTTTTGTCAGTGCTAAATATGGTTAATTTGTTTTGTTTTTATTATTTGTATGGTAATTTTTGGTGTTTTGTAAAAATGCATCTGTATAATTTTTAGTTTATTAAAAAAGGGTTTTAATATCAATAAATTTAAGTATAATGTGTTACATATATTTATTTGGAGATAAAAATGAAACACATGTTAAATTTAGATATTAAAGACTCAAATTATACTTTGTTGAAAGAAATATTTAAAATTATGGATTCTAGAAAAACCTTTGAAATTTTAACATCATTTGGTTTTAAAAACTTAAATAAATAAATATTTGTTTTTAAAATCATATTTATAAGTATGTTCTTTGATTTAGATATCCTGTTCATCTTAAATGAACTTAAATCTAAAAAATAGCTTCGTAAATACTTTAATATTTCTGAAGTTTTAAGTGCCACTCAAGTTTATAAAATTTTTTCACTTCAAAATCCTTAAAATCCTATTAAATCTTAAATTGCATCTTAATTTCAATAAATAATGTTTAAAAGAAGAGGAAAAAAGACATTTATTGTAGATGCAACTCCTGTAGATTTAGATTTTAATAAAAAGACAAAAGAACATCTTTAATCATTGAATTTAAAATGGAGTTATTCATCCTCTAAATGTTTTTATATTGGATTTAAGCAACAGTTGTCCTTGATTTTGATAGTATGAATTCTGTTTGTATTTTAATCCACTCGGGAGTTCCAAATGATGCAAAACTTTTTGATGAAATTATGGAAACACTTCAAAAAAGATGAATAATCCAAAAAGGAGATGCCATACTTTTTGATAAGGGATATTACAGTTATAAAAACTACCAATTAGGAATTGGTAAATATAAATCCGTTCCTTTTATTTTTCCAAAAAATAATTTCAACAAAACAAAGCTTAACGATTAATTATCTTACTCATTACAAGTATTTAACCAAACAAAAAGAATTATGAAAGAAAAACACTTCTACAACAACTTAAAACATGAATTATTCAAAAAATTAGGCCAATGGAAAAAATTCAAACCAATACGGGGAAAAATAGAAGACTTTTTCAAATTACTCAAACAAGGACTCAACATGAATCCAATACACAAATATACACCAAAATCAGTCAAAAAAACAGTATATTTAAATGTATTTTTAGGATCATTAATCATATCACGAGGATTCTACTCAAAAACAGCCATATGACAATTATCCGAAAACTAAAAAATTCAAACCCCTAAATAAGTCTTCTATCTAGATTACATGATTATTGACCATATTTATGCCTCATTTTATCATTTTTTTACAGGCATAATTGTTCTGCCATGTATAATCTACAAAATGCATTTGGATTTTCCAAATTTCTTCTTTTGTAGGACAGTAGTATGATTCTTTTTTTTAGGGCTTTTTGTGATTCTGGAAATTCAGCCCCTTCTGGGTGTACAGGTTCTTCAAGAATATAATTTGCATATAATATTGAAATAAATACAATTATACAGGATTCTGCTGATGATTTGTGAGGGTCAAGTGTTTCATTTAAATTGAATATATATTTTTTAAGATGCATATAATGTTTTAACATCAGATTATAAAATTAATATTGCTCGGGTAAGTATGAGGGAATCTATGGGCGGTCATGGTGTTCCCGAAGAAAAAATCAAATCAGGATATTATAAGGCATTGGATTTGATTCCAGATTTAGTTGAAATTTACGATATTGTCCATATTTATGACAATACTAATGTTCCATTTAGAATTTTCAAAAAAAGAAAGGACATATATTTCCATTGGGAAAACAAATATTGGAGTTATTCCGGTATTGAAAAACTCACTGGAATTAGTGAATATAGTAATTAAAAGCAGTAAATATTTTTGTATAGTATATAGGACAACAGCTTTTATATAATCTTATTTTATTAATTAAATTTTTTTAAGACTTTTTAACTTTTTTTACTATCAGTTTTGCGTTTTTTCACACTGTCACAGTTTCAAAGGTTTTAGTTTTGATAAAATCATTTTTAGTTTATGTATTTCTTTATTGGTTATAAGTTAATTAATAAAATATTTTGTTAAGTATTTATATATGTATTAACAAATATTTTTTTAATTAATATGTTCTAAGGGAGGCATATAATATGGATGATAAAACACAATTGATACTTAATTTCATAAATGAAAGTAGCTCTAATATGCCATATGTATTAAAAGATAAATTAATTAGGGATGGTAAAAAATTAAAGTATAGATTTGAATTTGAAGAAATCAAGAATAGTATTGATGAGTTTATAGAAGGAAATGAGTTAAATAGATTTATTGTGTTGCCGGGAATTAGGGGTGTTGGAAAAACAACGCTGCTTTATCAAGCATATTATTATTTATTAAATGAAAAACACATATTGCCAGATCAAATAATTTATTTGTCCTGTGATGATTTAAACAATATAGTTGATTGCAATATAAGAGAAATAGTTGATATTTACCTTAATAATCAATTCAATACTCAGTTAAGATTATTGGATAAAGAAATTTTTCTATTAATTGATGAATCGCAATATGATAAGAACTGGTCAATGTCTGGTAAAATAATTTATGATCGTTCAGAAAAAATTTTCATGGTATTTACAGGTTCATCAGCTCTAAATTTAGAATATAATGCAGATGCTGCAAGAAGGATGTTTAAAAGAGTCGTAACACCTCTAAATTATAATGAACATCTGAAATTGAAATATGATTACTCAAATATTAATCTTGGAAATTCTTTGGTTAGCTTGATTTTAAATGGTGAAGAGCAAAATGCCATAAAATATGAAAATGAAATGAACAGGGACTTAATTAATAATATTAAGTATAATTTTAATGATTGGGATGAATATTTGAAATATGGGGGATTTCCAATTTTAGCTCGTAAAATCAATTTTAGAAGACTTTCTACTAATATTGTGGACATGATTGAAAAAGTGGTAAATACTGATATGGTTGCTATTAAAAATTTCACTTTTGAAAATCAGACGAATTCAAATAGGATACTAAGATATCTGGCACTACAAAATGCAGGGGATCTTTCACAAAACAATTTGGCAAAATATTTAAAGACTTCTCAAGCAAATGTAAAAAATATTTTAGATATTTTAGAAAAAACACATTTAATATTTTCTATTGAAGCTTATGGAACATCATCAAAACGTATGAAAAAAACCAAAAAATATTATTTTGCAACAAGTAGCATTAGAAATGCATTATCCGAAAACTCTGGAAATACAATTAATGATATAAAGCAATATGAGGGAATACTTCTAGAAAATCATGTTGCATCAATCTTATTTAATTTCACACAAAGAGGAAATGATTGTTTTACATTGTATTATGATGCAAACAAGAAGCGAAATGTTGATTTTATATTGCAGCGAGATTTTAAAAATCCGGTACCTATTGAAGTGGGTCGTGGTAGAAAAGATAAAAAACAAATCACTCATGCAATCAACAGTTATGGCGCAGATTATGGAATTATCATCTCAGATACTACAACTAATATTGAAAAACACAATAATATTATTTATGTTCCTCCAAAAACATTTTCATTTTTATAATTGGCTATGCAGTAAAATACATAGGTTTTTCTGATGAAGCTTTTACTGAAAGATTTAAGCTTTCTATTAAGATAAATTAAGAAATATGTGATGTTAAAGGGTTTTTTAGTGTAAGTTATTTTTCTTTTAACATAAATTGAATTACCAAATAGATTCCTAAAGCTGCACTGAATACAAATCCTATCAGTCCCAATATTGAAACATCGAATATTTTAGGCCCCTTATCTGAAATGATGGCCAGTGATGACCCGATAATTAGTGCAGATAAAATAAGTGAAATTGACAGCTGGTTCATGATTTCACTGATTGATTCGTGCTTAAGTTTCACGCTTAAATTACCTTCTTCAAGTTTTGAAAGCATATTGTTAAGTGTTGTTGGCAGATCTTTAGCTAAGTGTTCTATTTGCAGCATGTAATTGGAGCTTACTTTTGCTAATCTGCTGGGGCTGTATTTTTGAAGTATTATTTTTCTGGATAATTTTTTCAGTTCAATTACTGCATTGAAGTCAGGGTCCAATTTCATTCCTGTATCTTCAATTAAACTCATTCCACGCCCAATCATTACAAATTCTCTTGGTAATTGGATGTTATGTTTAATCATTACTTTTAGGAGTTGCTGTATTCCTCCATGCATATCTTTCAGGTCTGCACCGTAATATTTGTTCATTATGTCATTTACATCGGCTTTTAATTCAGGAGTGTTTTGTGCAGGTGTTAATATGTCCATGTAAATTAGCTGGTTGATAATATTGTCTACATTTCTGCTTAATAGCAGTAATATTAACTCTGCAAGTTCTTCTCTGAAATCATCATCTAAAATTCCCATCATTCCTTCGTCAATGTAGCATAATACATTGTTTTCCATTATCATCATATTTCCAGGATGTGGGTCGGCATGGAAAAATCCGTCAATCATTATTTGTTTAAAATAAGATTTCACTCCTCTTTTAGCAATTAATTTTTTATTATATTCCGGATAATCGTGAACCATTACTTCAGAAACTTCTTTTCCTTTTATTAATTCCATTGTAATGATTTTTTCACTGCAGTACTCCGAATAAGCAGCAGGTATATGGATGTAGTGCACGGCTCTGAAATTATGCGCCAAATTTTTCATATTGATTAGTTCTTCATGGTAATCAATTTCTTTGAATATTGAGCGTTCAAATTCTGTTAAAATAGATGGAATATTATAAACTTTAGTCTGGTTTATGTATTTTCCGATTTTATCAGATAAAAATTTCATAATCTTTAAATCTGATTCAATAGTTTCACGAACATGAGGTTTTTGAACTTTAATGGCTACTTCTTTGTTGTTTTCAAGAAGTATTCCTTTATGGACCTGCCCTATTGAAGCTGAACCTAAAGGCTTTTCGTCAATTTCTTTGTAGATTTCATTTATTGGCTTTCCAAGTTCTTTTTCAATAACTTCTTTTATTTCATTAAATGGTGTGGTAGGAGTGTTGTCTCTTAAGGATTCCAGTTCCTTTGCTATTTCCACTCCAATTAAATCAGGTCTGGTACTTAACATCTGACCTAATTTAATATATGTTGGTCCTAATTCTTCCAGCACATCTTTTATTCTTTTTGGAATAGATTCATCAGGTAATTCTTTATATTTGCCTCTTTTAGTATCTTTTAAAAAAGGAAAATTCTTAAAAAAGGTATTTTCTTCGATAAGGTAACCGAAATCATTTTTTTTAAGAACTTTATATATTTCTTCTACCCTTTTTATAGAATCATTTTTTGTGTTGGAAATTATTTTCATATTTTTGTAATTAGTTAAAACTTCTATATATTAATATCTTAAAATTTCTCTAAGATTCTTGCATATACCTGTTTTAGATTATCGTCTGATTTTTCATAAATCCTTTTTAAGATAAGTTCAGGGGTACTTTTTGCAAGGAAGTTCATTTTTGGAGTTCTGTCAACTATCAGATTATAATTTTCATCTAATCCTTTTGCTTCAATACCGTCTACACGAATATCTGTGTAATTCATCAGTTCCCTGGCCATATGTGTTACAATTATTCCGTAGGAATTGGATTCTTTAATCATATCTATAAATGTTGAAATAATTTTAACTGCAGCTTCCAGTTCTGTTATTCCTTCCAGTTCGTCAAGCAATACTAATTTTTCGCTGTCTGTTGTTACAATTGGAATAAACACATTTAAAAAAGATTCAAAAGCTCCGGCATCCAGTGATCTTTTCTTTGAAAAATGATATATTTCATCAAACAATTTGATTTTAGCTTCACCGGCACTTACTGGAAGTCCCATTTGTGCCATTATGGAAATTTGGGTTAGTGTTTCAAGAAGGGTTGTTTTACCTCCGCTGTTTGCCCCGGTAAGCAGAGCTATGTTTTCGTCATTTGTAAGTTTGTAATCAATTGTCTGTGTGTTTTTATCATCTTTTCTAAGGGCCAGTTCCAGATGCAGTGCCTCTTTTAAATTTATTTCATCGCCAAATTCAGGTGCATTTAAATCATATTCATATGCAAAGCTGCCTAAACTAAATTCATAGTCAAATTTAATTACCTCTTCAACTTCTTTGATTGCCTGTTCTTTTATGGAGTTCAATTCGATAGCTGCACTTTTTTTAACATCAAAAATATCATTTTCTTTTTTGGATGACTGTTCCAATTGAATTCTTTGGATTTCACTGTCGTCAATTTCAATAGGGTATTTTCTAAGATACGGATCAAAATCAAATCCTGTTTTTTCTCTGATGATTTTCTTCCTTTCATTTATAATTTCATCAAATATTTTATTAATCTTTGGAGGGAGGTTCTTATTTAATAGGTTGAGAATTTCATCTCCTTCAAGATCAACATTTTGTATGGCATTTTCTAATTCTTCATCCATATCCTGTTTTAAAGAATTGACTAATTCTTCAATGTCCACTTCTCTTTTATCAATAACATTAAGTTCATCAATAATTGGGATAATTTCTCCCAAAATTGTTTCCCTGCCTCTGATTTTTTGTATTTCATAAACTCTGTTAAAAAGATCCTGGTTATGTGTAAAGAAGTTTATTATTTTTTCAGGAACTATTTCATAATCATTTTCTTCAATATTAATCATTACAAGGTTTGGCATTCCTTCAAAATCAAGTATCCCCTGTGAATATACATAAAAGATAAGGTCATAATTCATTAATTCCTCCTGCAGTAACGGGGAATCAGTGGCTGTAATTATTGGATAATACTGATTCAGACCTAAATCAGTAAGATATGAATTGTCTTCTTCTGTTTCCACTAAAATAACTTTACTTGCATCATATTCGGCTTTCGGATTTTCAACTTCCTTTAAGTTTTTCATCAATCCTCTTAACTTGATTATTGGAAGCTGTGAAACCTGTTTTTTTGCATCCATCACAAAACTGATTTGTTTTTCTATTTTTTCAATATCTTTTGAAGGGGAAAGCAGCAAAATCCTATTTTTTGAATAGGAAGTGTTTGAATATGCTAATATTTTGTTTATGATGTCTTCATAAATTTCCATTGCCCTGTCGCTTTTAATAAACTCATATGTAGGATTATTTAATAGCTGGTTCATTATTTCAATAGCTTTCCTTTGGCTGATTCCATCAATATTTGCTATTTTTTCAACATCCACGTTTTCAACTATTTTTTGAAGATTTTCTTCTCCTCCAACACTATTTAATATTTTTTCAGAGATTTTATCTCCAATACCTTTTATGTTTTGCAATGTTACTTTCTCTCCTTGCATTTTAACCAAACCCTTTTTTCTATACATTTTTATTTAAATATATATCCAAAATTCCCTAGAGCATTTGGGAAGTATTATTTCTTATTTGTCAATAGTTGTGTTATATTCCTGTATTTTATTTAAATAGTTTTCATCTCTCCATCGACCGTCAATAGCAAAATTAACAAGTCCTATTGATTTTAAGTAGGTAATGTCATTTAAAAGTGAAATATCTTCGCTATTTGAAATTATAATTTCTTCATTAGATAAGCTTTTATGAATAGGATATCTTTTGTTTTTCTTATCAATCAGGAAGATGTCGTCTGTGTTGTTCTTTAACTTTTTAGATTCTTTTTTGGTAAATAATCTGTTTCTGCTTTTCATTAGCTCAACAGATCCCTGAACAATAATTTCCAATTTGGAATTGTCACTACAATTGTCTAAAATATTTTTTAAATCTTCTTTTTTCAGTTCCGGTGACAATGTAATTATTTTGTAGTTTTCAAGACTCTTTATTGTTTGTGTATTTGTCACGTTCATGGAGTATGGTCCGTATTGGCCTGTAAAATCGGGAGACATTATTTCAATAGGGTAGTGCAGTTTGTTTAATATGCCTCTTACTTTTCCTAAAACTTTTATTAAATTGTCATGAGCAATGTCCGGCCATTTCCAGATTAATTCATAGTCTCTGTTTCTGGAAATGTCAATAGCCTTTTGCAGATAGCTGACCATATAATTTATATTATATTCTTCCCTGCTTTGATTTATTACTGATGGGTCTTCAGGAGGTATCTCCAAATAAACCCTTTTTACATTATTTATTTTATCTAAATCAGTTAGGTTATTTGTATAATAGGATAAACTGTATTGGTCAGTTTTTAGGGCATTGCCTTCATTTTCAAGATTTATTTTTATCTTTTTATTGGAGTATAAGGAATACACTTCTTTTTCTAATTTTTTGAAAAGTTCCCTTCTGATTTTATTGATTTCACTTATTGGGATAAATAATGTTCCGTCATAGTTGATATTGACTCCAACAATGTCAAATGGGTATTTGTCAACTTTCAGTAACTGTTTTTTTATTGTTTTTGTATCTACACTTCTTTTAAGAGGCTTTTCAAAGGGAACTTCTCCTTTAACTTCACATTCAATTTCTTTTTTATTTGCAAGAGTTAACCTGCCTTTCAAGTGAGGATATTTGTTTTTAATTGAAAATGTAAGTATTAATTTGGATTTGATAAAACTGCTGCCCTTATTTTCAATCTCTTTAACTTTTGAAGTTAATCTGTTTCTTTTTGTAAGATGTGCTGTTGAATCGTTTAAATTGAAATGGTGTTTTTTATTCTGCTTTACTTTTTTAATGATTAAAACTCTGTTTTTTCTGTTAATGTCTTTAATTTCTTTATTTCTGCCTTTTTTATAATGGTTGAATGTTGTTAAAAGAGGGTTTTGTGAAATTTCAAATCCGTAGTCATCTTTTGCTTTTATTAATAATAATCCGTCACCTTTTTGGGGAATTGTTTTTAAACCGTCATCTAATTTAATGACTATTTGGCTGTTTTCACTATTGCAGACTTTACCTAATTTTAAACCGACATGTCCTGAACGGATACTTCTTGAAGATGCATAGTTAAATTGCCCTTCACTAAATCCTCTATTAAATGCAAGGCTTATTTCTTCACTTTTGCTGGTTTTATTGCTTTTCAATTTGTTTAAGGCTTTTCTATAATTGCTCACTGCAATAGCCAAATATTCTTTGCTTCTCATTCTCCCTTCTATTTTGATGCAGCTGATGTTTAGCTCTGCAATTTCTTTTAAATGATCGTATAATGACAAATCTTTAGGTGAGAGGTAATAATCTTCACTGTTCAAACAGGATAATTTGTATTTTTGACGGCAAGGCTGTGCACAACTTCCTCTGTTTCCGCTTCGGCCTCCTTTAAAACTGCTCATTAGGCATTGTCCTGAATAGGAGTAGCATAGTGCTCCATGAACAAATATTTCAAGTTCCATATTTGTTCTCAAATTTTTAATTTCATCTTTTCTCATTTCACGGGGGAGAACTATTCTTTTAATTCCTTTGCTTTCAAGATAATCTAATTTCAGCTGGTTTTCTGCAGTCATCTGTGTGGAACCGTGAACTTTTAGTTTTGGCAGGTGTTTGTTTATCAGTTCAACCAGACCTAAATCCTGAACTAAAACTGCATCTACACCTATTGAATATAGATTAGACAAATAATTCATCACGTCTTGAAGTTCATCTTCTTTAATTAATGTATTTACAGTTACATAAACCTTGACATTGTGAAGATGAGCAGTGTTAACTGCTTCGGATATTTCATTTAAAGTAAAGTTTTCAGCAAACCTGCGGGCACCGTATTCTTTTCCAGATAAATATATTGAACTGGCTCCTGCATTAATGGCTACTTTAAGGTGGTCCATGGAACCTACAGGTGCAAGTAATTCAGGAATTCTCATGTTTGTCCTCGTGTAATCTGCCTTCAATATAATTTCCCTTGTTGATATATGACTGTGAGAAATCCATTATCTGATATTTGTATTTGGAAAGCTCTTCATCATCTCTGTCTTTCAGCGAATCATTGTAAATGGATAATATGTTTGTTGTGTACTTTTCATTGGAATATCTGCAATCCAGGATTATGGAATCAAGACCTAAGTGTTTAATTTCGTTCATTTCTTCAATTAAACATAGACAGTCTTTGTTTATAATGTGGCTTTGTTTATTATAGTCAAATAATACTTTGTACTTGAATTTTTTCCTTTTTTTATCTTCTAAAATGGCATAATCTGCATTGTTATGTATTATGAAATCTTTACCGTCATTTAAGTTACTGAAATCATCCTTACTTACAATAACCTCTAAATTTCCGTTTACAATCAGTTCCAAATCAATGTCTTCGGTGTTATTTTTAGAAATCAGATGTTTAATTTCATTACCTGAAAGTTCTGAAGATAAAATTAAACCATTGAATCCTGCTTCTTTAAGATTTTTAACTGTAAATGAGTTCCAAACATTCAGATTATGGTTTCCATAAACAGGACAGTCAAAAATCTCACCCATTCCCGGGAAATCTCCCATAACTGAAATAATAATTCCTTTTGATTCAAGTTCTTTAACTATTTCATTGCATTTGGATGCTTCTTTTTCATTGATGAATGAGGACAATACCCAAACAAGTTCTGCATCAGGAGTCATAAGACTGGCTTCTTCTAAAAGCTTTGGAATATTTTCATAATAATCTTCAGGGTTATTGTATAAACAGTTTCCATCAAAGTAAATCCGTTTAAGGTCAAATCCGGAAATTGATTTTAACTGGTCTAAGTTATCAATAAATAATGATATTTTAGGATTTTTCTTTTTGCTGATGTTATTGAAAGATTCATAATCTTCATAAAATTTGTTCAGTTTTTTCCTTGTAGCTTTAACGGACTTTTTGGTTGGAGTGTAGTGATTTAACAGCAGGTCCTGTGCTTGAGATAGAACTTCCCTTCTAATCTGGTTAAGTTCACTGATTGGAATAAATAAACTGTCCGGCATATTGTGGAATTTGATTTCATCTATGTAGAATGGTGTTCCTCCGGTTTTTGATAACTGCTTTTCAATTTTTTCTTTTGTAATAGGTTTGTTTTTAGCTTTTTCAAATTTGCCTATGACTTTATGTCTGAAATTGATTAATTCGTCATCTAAATAATATTCAACATTAACAAATCCTGTTAAGTCTTTATTCCAGCTTAGGGTTAATGAAAGTGGGATATGGTTTTTAATGACTTCTTTTTGGAATTTTTTAAGATTTTCATGAATTGACTTGGAAAAACTGATAAATACTTCTGTGCCTTCCTTAACCAAACGTGTTGTATTAATTACAATTTCATTTTCGTCCTGTTTAACAATGTCTTCTAAATAAATTCCTTTGATTTTGCCGTTGTATTTAAAAGCTATTCCGTCACCTTTTTTTAGTGTGATGTAATTGTCTTTATTTTTGATTTCAATTGTAACTTCAGTTCCATCTATTTTTACAATGTCTCCTATGTATAAACCTTCGTGGCCTGAACTGCCTCTGCCCATTACTTCACCGGGTTTATCTCCCATTATGTATCCGTTTGTAAATTTCCTGTTGAATACAAGATGTAAATTTTTGGCATAATCTCCGGTATTTCCGTCCAATATATTGCGGTAGCTGTTTACGATGGTTCCTATGTAGTCTCCGGATTTCATACGGCCTTCTAATTTTAGTGAAGTTACTCCAGCATCTGAAATTGCGTCCAGATTATTGTAGGTAGCCAGATCATGGGTTGATAAAAGATATCCGTTCCCGATATTGTATCCTCTGTATTTTAAACGGTATTCCCGTCTGCATGGCTGTGCACATGCGCCCCTGTTTCCGCTGCGTCCGCTGTTGTATGAAGACATATAACAGTTCCCGGAAACACTATAGCATAAAGCTCCATGTCCGAATACTTCAATTTCCATATCGATATTGTCTTTTTTTAGCTGTTCATGTGTTTTAGCTATCTGGTTTACATTAATTTCACGTGGAAGAACAACTCTTTTAATATTGTTTTTAGCAGCCCATTTTATGGAACTGTAATTGCTCAATGCCATCTGTGTTGATCCATGGACTTCCAAATCAGGAATCAGAGTTTTTAAAAGCCAGCATATTCCAAAATCTTGAACAATAACTGCATCTATTCCTATTTGATATAATTTAAACAGGTAGTTCATTACATCAGCTATTTCAAAATTGTTTATTAATGTATTTACAGTAACATGGACTTTAACTCCATTTAAATGAGCATATTCGACAGCTTTTTCTATCTCTTCCATTGTGAAGTTTTTAGCAAATGCTCTTGCTCCGTATTGTTGTCCAGCTATATAAACAGCATCAGCACCTGCATTAACTGCAATTACAAGCACATCATAAGATCCAGCTGGAGCTAATAATTCTGATAAAACCATTTTATTATTACACCCTAAGATTTAATCATTTAAAAATATGTTTTTTGTAATATAAATAAATTTTAAAATATCGCTGATAATGTATTGTTGGGGTTGTGACTTACTGTTTAGTTTTTATTTTATATATTATTTTAAAAAGATATGATGTATTTTAAATTCAAAATAATAATATAAATCAAGTAAAAGAAAAAATAAGAAATTTAAGAAGAGATAGGTTCATGTCTTATTCTTTTAATAAAATCCTGCAATTATTATAAGTAACATTCCAGATAAGAATATTGTTGTAAATACTATGAAATATTTTGTTAATTTTTCACTGTTAGACTTATGTCCAAATACTAATGACAGTATTGCTAATATTGGAATGAAGTAACGGGCTCCAACGCCTAAGATACCATCATAACCTACTGGAGTCCAACTTAAATATTGGATAAAAAATATGCTTGTATAAATTATTAAAAATAATATTATCAATTCTAATTTTTTCCTTTTAGCCATTTTTAAATCTTCAGATAAGAATAAAAATACAATAAAGAAGATTAAACACAATGCATTGTATATATCTAGCCCTGGGAAAAGTATTAAATGGAAAAAAGAACAATCTTTAATAAAAATCAAGTATGGTAAAAAGATTAATGATTTTACAAAGGTTATAACTGCAGATGTAGGGTTGTGAATTATATAATTTATTTGATTGGCTGGATTAACATTATTTTGAATGTAATAGTCTATTCTTCCACCTTTTAACAATTCTTTTGAAGCATAAAAATTACTATATGCTCCAGCTATGACTATTAAGAGTAAAGCTGTCATTTTAGATATAATAGCTATTTTTTTTGTTTTAAATTTGTGTGCAGGTATTAAAAATAACATTAGTAATAAAAAGATATATGGAAATTTAATAAGTCCAATTAATACTCCTGTTGCCAAATAAATGATTATATTTTTATTTGGGATTATTTCTGATTTATACATCTGTATGAAGTAAGAAATGTTTAATATTGCCAGAGCAAAAATAATTCCATCACTGCTCATTGATGCTGCTTGAAAAACAGCTATTGGAAGACATGATAATACAAGTAACTCTTTTTTAAAAGCAGGTGTCTTTTTAATTGCAAAATATACAATTCCTGAGTATAATAATAAGTTACAAAGTCTACCTAACCATAATGCGAATATTACTGGTAATTCCAACATTTTTGCAATAAATATCCCAAATCCTTGAGCTAAATAGACATAAAATAGATTTTGAGAAAATACTGATGTAAAAAATGTTTTGCCGTGCGTAATATCTTGATGCATAAAGGAAGTATTGTCTAGTAGGGTACTACCTTGAGAACATGTCATCTGATAAAAATAGTTGTTTATGAAATATCCCTGATTTTCATGGTAATTTGGTATAAGTCCTCCTTCTGAGGTTAAATCAGATCTTGCAAAATGTTCTACTTCATCAGGAGCTACAAGAAGTGGTGAAGCAAATACTGTTAGTAATCCAAATATAATGATTATTAAAAAAGCTGTTTTGTGTAATGCATCTTTATTTTTTATAGAATATCTTATACAAATTATCCCGCCTATTACAGTTAAAATACTTAATATTATCTGTGCTTTCGGATGATTATGGGTGTTACATGAAAATAAAAAGGTTGCAAGCAATATAAACCCGATTAAATAAGTGAGTATATATTTTTTATCATTTATTTGTATCATATTGTATCATTTTTTTATAAATAATGCTTAATAAAATTATAGTTCATGTTTGTGGGGATTTTCATAGGTCATTCATATGTAAAATAGGTGTTTATTAAATAGCTGTTTTGCTTTTTGTTTTAATGAAACATTGAAAAAATAGTTAAAGTTTAATATAGTTTAATTCAAATTTAAAATTATGTACATTGTTTTTGAGGGAATTGATGGTGCAGGTAAATCTACTCAGATTAACCTGTTAAAAGATTGGCTGGAGCAGAATGGTTTTGATGTTGAAACAGTTGTGGAACCGACAGATTCTGAAGTCGGTAAGTTAATTAGAAAAATACTGCAAAGACCGGATGCAACAACTGACAGAATTCAAAAAACATTAGGTCTACTATTTGCAGCAGACAGGATGCTTATTATGGATAAACTTAATGATGATTCTAAAGTTATTTTAAGTGACCGCTCTTTTATTTCTAGTTTAGCTTATCAGGAACCTGCAGACTGGATTAAACAGATTAATAAATATGCTAAAGAACCTGATCTGGTTTTACTTTTAGATGTAGATGTTAAAACCTCTGTAAATCGATGCTCTAAAGAAGACGAATTTGAAAATGAGGAATTTTTAAGTAAAGTCAAAGCTAATTATTTGGATTTAATCAGCAATTTCAATCATGAAATAATTGATGCAAGTACTGGAGTAAATAAAGTATCAACAGATATTAAAAAAGCTGTAGCTCCGTATATGGGTATTTGTCCTGATTGTATTAGGTGATAGTATGTGTGAAGTCTTAAACAATGTAGTAAATGTAATAAGTGGTTTGGATGGTGTTTTGGAAGTAAGGCAACTTTCCAATGATGATATTTTAAAGATAATTGATATGGAAGCACAGCGTTCAAAGGATATAGTTCCGGTATTCAATGAAGGAGTTCAGGAATGTTTCAAAAGAGATGTATGTTTTGTAATTTTTAAAAAAGGATATTTCAGAGTTCCCCCAACTCCCACTGTTTTACTGACATTTGACGGAGAAATATTGGGTCATGATGTTTTTGATCCTGAAGATAAGGAAAAATTTAGGGCTGATGAAGATATCATGTTTTTAAGTGATGATTTTGTAATTTTTAAAGATGTATTAAATAATTACAATTTGGAAAAAGGCAATGAATATTTTGTTTTACCTCCCGTTCCATTTCCGGAATTGGATCCTTTTAAGTTAGATGGTGTTGTTTCATCAAGTCCGTCAACTAAATCTGACGAATATTTAAAAAATAAGTATAGTTATGGTGATGATTCTTCAATAGCTACAATTATTGTTTCATTTAATATTTAAATATTAAAATATTCATTTCTAGCTTCAACTAGTGCTTTAACATTAGCTAGTGGTGTTTTTGGAGCTAATCCACAACTTGGAGCTATAATATCAATATCTTCACTTAATACTTTTTTTACATCTTCTTTTACATCTTCAGGTGTTCCGCTCAATAATGTTTTGGATGTTGAGATGTTTCCTACAATGACACATTCATCTTCGATGCTTTCCTTGGCTTTTGGAATGTCAACGGCTTCTTCAATACTTATTCCGTCAAAGCCAACAGAGGACATGTCACTTATAATAGGTTGTGTTGACCCGCAGATATGCAATACTTTTTGCACATCAATAAAATCCGCCAAATCTTCAAGATTAGGTTTAATCATTGATTTAAATTGAAGAGGGTCAATTAATTCTGGGGATGCTGTAGGTTCGTTTACACAAATAACATCTGCATCATGTTTCTGAATTGATTCAATGTAATCCATACTTGCATCAAGACAGTTTTCCATAGCTATTTCTATTTCATCAGGATCAGTTTTCATATATCTTACGACATTTTCAATTCCAAGCAAATGTCCTGTTAATGTAAATGGCCCTGTAATTCCAACGATTATCGGCAAATCTTCATATTTTTCTTTTAAAATATCAATAGCTTCAAGAACTACTGGAATACGTCCATTTTCTAAAAAATCATCTGGTGCTTCAATATCATCTGCAGATTCAAAAGGAGTTCCAGTTACTTCCGGAGTTCGTTCATTGTTTCCGAGATTTACTTCAGCTCCCATAGATTGTGCTTCAACTGTAAGTCCAAAAGGTATTCTTGCACATTCAAGGCCTGCAAGTTCATGTAGGGAACTTCCTAAAATTGCCATTTGCTCAGGATTTGTATGTGCTTCCGGCCAGGAAGCATTAGTCTGTTCCATTGCTTCGATAATTCCTGCTTGTGTTACACTTATAACAGGTTTAACTTCCACATCTTCACCTGAAAGTGCATTTTCAAGATTTTCTTTTAGATTCATATTAATCACTATATATCTTTGTAAAATTCTTCATATTTAAAAGCATGTTCTTTGCAATTTCCAGCACACCTTAAACAGCCAAGGCCTGAACATAAGTCTGTTCTTAATTTAAATTCATCTTTCTCAAAAGACAGAGCATTTTCAGGACATGAATTAACACAGTCCATACAGTAAATACATCTGTCAAATTTTGCAGATAATGTATTTTCAATATCAACTGTGTTTAAATCATTTTCTCCCAAATCTGCAATATCTCTTGGGTATAATTTAGTTATTTCAGGTTCTGTTTCAATATTTGGGATTTCCTGAATGCCGTATTTTTGCAGCCATTGATTATACATCCAAAATGGCATTCCCTGTTCATAAATAGCCAGTTCCAGGGAATATATTTTTTCAAATATTTCAGAAGTAGCAAGCATTATATGATTGCTTTCAATTTTATCAGCCAATTTCTGCAATTCATCTAATAATTCGGGGTTTAATACAATATCTTTAGCCATAGCTAATGATGTATTTCCAATTTGATAAACTTGTTGGGGGCCGGGTGGAATTTGTCCTATGTTTAATGATTTTTTAGCATCAACATAAAATCCTGAAGCTCCGGCCATATATACACTTTCAATTTCATCTAAAAGGATATCTGCACTTTCAGCTAGTGTTAACTGTCCTGCTCTAAAAGCACCTAATGCCTTTCCAATATTTGAAATATCTTTTTCTTTTAGATAAATGTTGTCCTGCAGGTAAATTGTATCTTTAATTTTGCCGTCTTTTATGATTTTATCATCATTACCTAAACTAAATGCAGCTATTACACCGGTTCCTGTAATTCCTTTTGCTTGTATGTCTGATTTTTTAATGACATTTCCATTAACAGGATCAATTAAATCTCCGTCTTCAACTATTAAATTGTCATTAAGAATTTTCATTCTCCAGAACATTTCCTCTTCATTAATATCGCAGATTACTCCTGGAGAAGCTAGCCTGCCTTTTTCAATATTTTGTCCTTCAATAGCAGGTCCTGCAGCAGCCGATGCAGTATAAATTTCTCCGTCTGCAATCAGGGCCATTTCAGCATTTGTTCCAAAATCTATAATAAGTGAATATTCATCTTTTTCTAAAGCTTTGGATTTGTAAAGCATAGCTAATGCATCTGCTCCAATTTCATGTTTAATGGCTGGAGGAATGTAAATCTTAGCATCAGGATTAATATCTAAACCGATTGCTTGAGGATTTAATATTTTTCCACGTCTGGACGGAGGAGTTATATTTTTTTCTTTTAAAGCATTTTCTCCCCAAAAAGCCAAATCTCTTATTTCAATATTGTTAAATAATGATAACTGTATTGGATTTCCGCAAACTGCCAATCTTTCTACTTTATTTAAATCAATATTTAAATTAGCTATAACTCTGTTTATTGTAGTTATAAGAATGTTATGGGCAGTTTCGCGACCTATATTTAATGCAAAGTGAAGATGATCTACTACATTAGCTCCAGGCAATGGATGTCTTAAAGTTATAGCTGTAGATATTGTTTTATGGGTAGTTAGATTGTAGCTTTGAGCTCTAATACCGCTAGTTCCAATATCTATAGCTATTGCATAATGTTCTGCCATGGTTATCTAGTTTGAATATTCCGGTACGAATTCCCCTACAATGTCGCTGTACTCTTTTCTTAAATCTTCCCATGTTTTATGGTTTTTCAGGATTGCATCAGCTAATTTTGGTGTGTGGTAAGCTTCTACGCCGTATACTGTCATAGGCATACTTTCAACATAGTCTTTTCTTACAGCTCCTCCACCACAGCCTATTGCAGGCACTTCAAGACCTTCTTTTTCAAGAGCATCTACAACTTTTGGAAATGCAGTCATTGTAGTTGTCATAAGTGCAGTACCAGTCATAAATAATGGATGGTACTTTTTAACAGCTTCAACAACTTTCTCGGTAGGAACATCTCTTCCTAAATCGATAGCTTCATATCCTCCGGCTCTTAAAAACATCAAGATTAAGTTTTTACCGATGTCATGTGGATCTCCTTCAGCAACAAAACAAACAACAGTTCCTTTTGTTTCACTTTTGTGTCCAAGAACTTTTTCACATTCTTTTACACTTTCCATCATTGCATCTCCTGCAAGCATTAAATCAGGTAAGAAATAAACTCCTTTTGTATAAAGTAAGCTCACTGCATCAATACCTTTCATAAGTCCTTTGTTTATGATGTCCAATGGTGAAATCTCATTTTCAAGAGATTCTTTAACATCGCTTAATACTTTTGCTTTATCTTCATAGAGCACTCCTAAAGCTATTGATTTAAAGGGTTCTTCTGTTGGCAATCCTTCTTTTACTTCAGGATATTCTTCAGGTTTTATAGCTGCACCTTCCACAACTATATTGTATCTAATAGCTATCTTATTTTGATTTATTTTATTTTCTAAATCTTTATAAGTCATTTTAATCCCTTCTTTTTATTATAATTCATAATTTTTAGGATCAAAGTCCTCTACTTTACGTCCGTATCGTTTGGATGATTGTTTGATAAATTTGCCTGAATCATCAGGTAATTTCTCATAGATTTTCATAGCTCCATCAAGGCTGTCCTGTTCGAATCTGGTTAATTGCATTTTTTTGTCTTCAACAGCTTCTCTTATAATGGTGCCAGCTTCAAGAGCTCCAGCTATACTTCTTTGATATGGGTCATCACCATATTCTACAATAGCACGGCCAATTCTATGTGCATTGTCATATGCGAGAATTAATGCTTGAGGGTCTCTGTATTTGTCTGCTAATGTATACAGGTCTCTTAATATTTTATCATTTTCGGTTTCAATAGCAGTATTCATTAATGCAGCTTCGTATCCTGTTGCCTGTAACCAGACTTCAGGTGTTGTTCCACCCATTTCTTCTCTATGATAAACCGATTCATTGCTCCAGCAGTCAGTTATTCCAGCTATTAAATTCCCCATTAAATCAGAGTGTGCACAAACAGCATTTTTACCTTCTGTTGCAATAGGAACTCCGCTTATTGATTTTACAATAGGGTTTTCATAACCGCAGTCTTTAAGAGGTCCTTTTGCACCACATTCTACAGCAACCAAACTGTTACATGCTCCAATAGCTCTGGCTATTGCTGCTAATGTATGGGAACAGTCTTTATCTAACAATCCTCCTGCTAGGAACATTGCAGTATTTGATTGTGAACAGTTAGTGTCTCCTCCGGGAATTACATTGTGTTTGCTGCAGATTTTTACAATTTCTGTCCACATGAATTCCATATCTATGCTGCCTAAAACTCCAATTCCAAATAATATTGCTCTTGGGTCTCCTCGGGATATTCCGTAATCTGAAACAGATTTTCCTCCTGTTGTTTCAATACAGATTATTGATGCTCCATTTTCACAGCATTGTTCTATACTTTCCATTACTTGCTGATACTGGGAGGAAGTTCTATAATTTTCTCCTTTTGCTTCATCTCTGATATCTGCAGGAGTAGCTTTAAGTGCAGTTTTAATTCCATATTCGTCTTGAAATTTTTCAAGAACTTCTACTTGTGCCTGAGTACACTCTCCTGCCCAATCAGGATTTGCAGTTTGTTGTGCAATATGTTCCTGTTCTAAGATAAATGAAGGCAGTCCAATATTAACTGCTCTTTGACAAGCACTTATTGCAATATTTCTACATTCTGATACCATGGTGTCTTTTGAATTTTCACTTCCTTCTTTTGGAGCAACTTTGATTATCGGATTAACATAACCTGCTCCGATTTCTAATCCATTTTTTGTTTTAACGGGATGTTTTGAAAATCCAAAGGTCATTTCATCAGGATTTTCGTACTCCATTTTTGTATACCTTTTCATAGTATCACCTCAGATGGTTAATAATAATCATTAAAAGTATATAAATTAATTGGCTTGATTTTTTAATTTAATTTAATATATTGGATTTGTTTTTAAATTAAATGAAATTATTTGTTTTAAAATTAATATATTTTAATTAGAGCAGGTGTTTATTAAAAATAGTTAAAATTAGTACCTTATTTTTCTTTTATTTGAAAAATGAGAGTTTTATTAATTATGTGCTTTTATTTGGCTTTTATAAAATAAAATTTTATTTATATTTTTTTAATTAAATTTTAATTAAAAGGTAAATTTTATTCTTTACCTTCTAATTGATTTAATCTGGCTTCAATAGCTTCGTATAAGAAAACTTTAGCCTTTTCAAGTTCTTCATAAGTTCCTATAAGTTTAGGTCCGAATTCAGTATGTTCTAATTTTACATCGAACTTTTCGATAGTATGAGCAAGCATCTGTTCTCCTACACCATTAGGTAAACCCATTTCAAATTCCTGTTTTTCATCCATTGTTTATTCCTCCATATATTCTCTTACAGGAGCAAAGTGTTCAATTAAGAAATCTTTAATTCCGTTTTTCAAATCCATTGGATGTAAGTCTCCATTTGAGAAATCATTAATTAACTGTTCATGTGTAAGTTCAATGTCTCCTCCGAATTTTTCAGGCCTTTTAATAAGTAAAGTTTCCTGGTTTGGATACACGAATGTTTCAGCTATTTCAATCATCGGATTTCCTTCAGTTTCTCCCTGAGGACAATAGCTTTTTTTGATTTTTTTAGTAATTTCTTCAACTGAATCGTCAACAGCAATGTAATTTCCTTTACTTGAAGACATTTTAGCATCTCCGTCAAGACCATGTAACAATGGAGTGTGAATACAGACAGGAACTTTTTCATCAATTTTCTCTAAGTTTTCACGTGCGAGCATTTGAATTTTCCTTTGCTCCATTCCTCCAAGAGCAACATCTACATCTAAAGCAACCATATCTACAGTTTGCATAATTGGATAAACTACACTGGCTACTTTCGGGTTGTCATCATGACGGCTTACTTGATCCATACTTCTTCTAGCTCTTTTCAAAGTAGTCAGGGTAGCTAATTTATAAACTTTAGATGCATAATCTTCGTTTAATTGGAAACTTGAACCTAATATGAATTCAGTAGTTTCATCTAAACCTAATGCTTTGAAACATTTCATGTTGTACTTTGCAGTTTCAGCAATTTCTTCAATGCTTCCTTTTCCATTTAAAAAAGCATGGAAATCTGCAAGAAGTATTTTAATTTTAAAACCTAATTTTTGAAGGGTTTTAAGTTTTTGTACTGTTACTGCATGGCCTAAATGAATTTTACCTGAAGGTTCATATCCTGTGTAAGCTATAGGTTGTTCTTTTTTAAGAACTTCTTTTAATTCTTCAGTATCTATAACTTCTAATGTTCCTTTTTCAATTAATTGAATTTTTTCTTCAATGCTCATCTTAATCACTTAATCAAATAAATGTAATTGTTAATTTTAATAATTTTAACTTCGTCACCAATATTGGAATCTTTAAATTCATCAATCATATCCAAATCAACAGCAGAATAATCTGCAGGGTCTAGAATTTGAATGTTGCTTGGGGATTTTGATATTATTGTTGTTGTTTCAATTTCATCAGCCTTTTTAAGAAGTGTTATATCTTCACTTTCTTTTAAAGGTATTGCATGTCTTTTATGGTCAGTGATATCTATTCCAACAACTCTATTTTTATCAATATCTTTTACCTGCAGTATTTTGCCATCATGTTTGATAAAGTCATCTATTTCAAATTCAGGAATTCTAATTGAAATCCAAATTCTATAAAGACCTTTTCCAGTAGATTTGTCTTCACTGATAAGTCTTGGAGATTCTTTAATAATTCCTCCAAATTCTTCTTTTAAGCTTTCAGCTACTTTTCTGCCGGATTTTAATGATCCGATATAATAATCGTAGCCCTCTTTTAGTTTAGCTATTTGCGGGCAGTAAGCAAGCTTGTCGCTTTTGCTTTGCTTATTTAAAGTTCTTTTAACAACTTCATCAGCTTTATCATATTCTTCTGCTTTTATATCTCTGTTGTTTGCTCTAAACTGAACAACCGATTCGTAATAGCCTGCCTGAAGTTTACTGCATGTTGGACAAACTGTTTTCATTATTCTTACTGAAGTGTCATGAGTTTCATCAAGCTGAACTCCGTAAACTTCTCCAACAACTTCCACATAACAATTGGCTATTGTTCCTTTTATCTGGTCGATTTCAAGATTGATAATTTCATTTTCAACAAGATTGCTGATTTTAATGTTTCGCTCTAAAGCACGATAAATTATTTCATCTTCCGGTAAAAATGAATCGGTCCATTTTCCTTCTTCGATTCTACTGTTGCAGTGGCTGCAGATTTCTACTTTAATATTTTCTGGGATTTCAATCATTTGAAAGTCTTTTAAAAAGCAGTCAATGCAGATATCTCCAACCATTTTTTTATCAGTACTTCCACATTCTACACAAAACATAAAAATCATTAAAAATAAGTTAAAATAGGATTATAATGGTTTTAATGGAGCTTTAGCACCACATGCAGCACATTTTAATATGAATATCCTATCTTCTCTGATAATTTTGGTATCTGGCCTGTTACATTCATGGCAAATAACATATTTTTCAACATAATCTTCTAATCTTTCGTTGATTAAGTAATGTGTAAATTTACCTTGTAAGATTGCTCTTGATCCTTCTAAATTACCTGCAGTACCTAATTCTCTTAATAAAAATTTTAATACATGTTGTGGATCTCTGTTTAAATCTTCAGCAACATCTTTAAAGTTTTTTATAAAAGTTCTGTTACCTTGTATATCTGAATAAGCTTTAGGAATTTTAAATCTTTTGTGTTCAAATACTTCAGGAGGTAATTGGTCTATTGCTCTATTTAATAAATTTTCGTATTCTTCCATATTATCGCTCCGTAAAATTAGTATAAATATAATATATTAATTTTGATTTTAATCATTTATTAAGTTATCCTATTTGATTAAAAAATATAAAATAAAAAAAGAAGGTTATGCTCTTTTGAGATAACCGTTTGTTGGTTCGTAGATTACTCCTTTGTGTTTTAAGTTTCTAACCATTTCATCTACTTTTTCTTCACTCATGTCGTATTTATCACTCATATTGGATACTAAAACATTCATTGGAGCCTGTCCAGCATATTCTTCTTCAAGTATTTCAATTTCAGAAATGATTCTTTGCAATTTGTCTCTGTCTGATTTAGGTGTTCTTCCTTCTACTTTATCAATGTCTATTTCTCCGGTTTCCGGATCAACACCGACTTCTTTAAGACAAGCTAATTGCAGTCGCACTGCTTTTTGTGCATCTTCTTTATCTACTGTGTCTTTTAGTCTTATTTTAGCACTAGCTTCAGCTAAACGAATGATAGCTTCTAATTGCCTTGCAGTAATTGGAACTGGGGATTCTTCATCACCGGAACTGTTTCTTGTACTTACATAAAACTCTTTTAAAACCATGTTTGCTTCATCAGTAAGTTTCGGATTTACATTTTTACGGGCATATGCAATATATTTCCTGAGTAATTCAGGTTCAATTTCATAATTTACAGTATTTTGCTGGTGTATTTGGAGAATGTGCTGTGCAAGTTCTGAATCTCCTTTTACACTTGGTTTATCTTCAACAACAAATATTAAATCGAAACGAGATAAAATTGGGGAAGGCAAATCAATTTGCTCTGCAAGTATTTTAAATCTGTCAAATCTTCCGAATTTAGGGTTAGCTGCTGCAAGAACTGAACACCTTGAATTTAAAGTAGCCATGATTCCTGCTTTAGCAATACTTACAGTTTGTTGTTCCAGTGCCTCGTGAAGTGCTGAACGGTCTTCTGACCTCATTTTGTCCAGTTCGTCAACACATACATTACCCTGGTCCCCAAGTACTAATGCACCTGCTTCAAGAGACCATCCGCCTAATTCATCTCTAACTGCTGCTGCAGTTAACCCTGCTCCTGTTGTACCTTTACCACTGGTGTAAATACTTCTTGGAGCTAATTTTGAAACGTATTTAAGCATTTGGGATTTACCGATACCTGGGTCCCCGACGATTAAAATATGAATATCTCCTCTTAATCTAGTTTCATCTTCAAGCTCTTTTGCAGCACCACCAAATAATTGAAGAGCAATAGCTTCTTTTACATCTCTATAACCTCTGATTGATGGGGCAGTTGATTTGATGATTTTTTCATAAATGTCAGGGTCTTTAGAAAGTTCAATGATTTTTGCCTCGTCTTCTTCTGTAAGCTGCAATTCTTCAAATTCCTGCTCTAAAGGTTCGATATGATTTACATAAATGTAGTTTTTGAATTTGCCGCTGCGCTCTTCTCTGAATGTTTTTAAAGTTCCTGTAATTCTTACTTTATCTCCGGGATTTAATTGGTCTACTAAATCATCTTCCAAAACCATTAACATCTGTTTAGGTTCAGTTCCTCCAGATAAATTCTCCAATGGTTCCTGCATTCTTGCTGTTTGGGTATCAATGTATTTTGATTCCTCCTGCAGCAATCTAAATGATCTTCCACCACATTCACTACATAAAGAAGGCTCTATAATTCTGCTGTCGGAACGTTGCTCTACTTCATGCAGTCTCATACATCCTCTACATTCAAAGACACCAGTTTCAATTCTAGGTCTTATTTCATCTGTTTTTCTTACAATTCCATCTGCAGCGACAAATGTCCCAATGTACTTACTTAATAGTGTTTTTAAAGGAATTATATTAGAAAGATTTTCAAAACGAATATTGATATCAGCATCTTTTACTAAAGGGTCAATATTTTTTATTGCACTTTTGGATGCTTCAATAACTTCTTCAGGTTTTTCAATTAATAAATCTGCCAAATCAGGGTCAAACATTTCTAAATCATTGTAATCTACAGTAAGTGACCTTTCATCAGGATATTTTTCAAGGATTTCAAATACATCATCTTTGTATGTTGTAGCGAAAAATTCCTCAAATTTTGCAACAGATGTTCGTGATTTTGTACTAGCATTCATTAAAATATTATTAATTTTTCATACTTTAAAAAATATTGTATTGAGCATTTGGTAAGTAAAATATTATATACTAAAAACAAGTAAAAATATTATTAAATTATTAGATAGTTTTTTTATTTAATAAAATGAGGATAATATGAGAAAATCTAGATTAAATTTATTTAAATCCACATCCATGCTTATTTCTGTTGTTGGAATCATAATGATTATTTCAACAATTGTTGTTGTGGCATATGTTGGATTTAGTATTGTTTCATCAGGAATTACTAATGAAATTTCTTCTGGTAATCAATATGATGAACTTGCGGAGCTAAAATCTTCATATAGTGATTTGGAATCACAATTTGATGGTGTAAAATCTTTGTATTATGATAATGGGGACACAGCTCAGGTTCAAAAATATAATGATGCAAGATTGGAATTAACAAAAGCTGATTCCGCTATTCAAAATGTTCAAAGTGCACTGGATTCCGGCAAGTCATCAAACGAAGTTGATAGTAGAATAGATTTTGCTAAGGAAAAATTACAGAATGCTACTGTAGCATACAATAATCTTTAATCTTTACTTTTTTTATTTTTTTTAGGTTTAAAGTCTAATCCCACAACATACATTTCTGAGCTTTTTTTACGGGATGATGGAGGTTTTGTTGTTTTTACTTGCCTGTATTTCTTTTTAAGTCTGGTTAGCATGTCTTTATATTCTGGACCTTGAAATACTTTCATAACTAAGTTTCCTTTAGGCTCTAAAATATTATCAGCAATTCCAATAACTGTGTTTGTCAAATCAATTGATCTTAACTGGTCAATATTTTTAATTCCGCATAATGATGGTGATGCATCAGAAATTACGACTTTAGCTTTTCCTCCAATTAAATTCATAACTTTTTCCTGAACTTCTGTAGTTGTAAAATCTCCTCTGATTCCATGGAAATTTTCTTCAGGGAAAGGTTTTATTCTGTTTAAATCCACTCCGATTACAAGACCTTCTTCTCCAACTTTTTCTAAAGCTACCTGGGACCATCCTCCTGGAGCTGCTCCAAGATCTACAACGGTATCTCCTTCTTTAATAAGTTTGAATTTTTTGTCTAACTGTTTGATTTTATATGATGCTCTTGAACGATAATCTTCTTTTTTAGCTTTTTTGTAATATGGATCATGTTTTTTTTCCATTTGCCAACGACTGCCCATTTTTCATTCTCCTTTAAATTTGTCTAAATCTAATGTACTGCACACAGGATTTCCAATTTTAATAACTTCCACATCAACCTCTTTATTATTAATTTCAAGTAACATTACAGTTCTGTCTGCAAGTCTTGGAACAACAGGACTTCCAGGATTCAATAATAAAACTCCGTCAATCTGTTCTATTTTTGGCTGGTGGGAATGTCCTGTAACTAAAATATCTGCGTCTAACTGTTTTGCCAAATAAAGTAATTGTTGTGTATCTGCTCTTGGATATACTTCTCCATGAGCAATTCCGATTTTCAATCCTTCAGCTTCGATAACTTTTGCATTAGGCAACATTATTCCAGCTGCCCTATCCATATTTCCCTGAATAGCTATTGTTGGAGCTATTTTTTCCAATTCATCAATTACTTTTGTGGAAGTTAAATCTCCTGCATGCAATATCAAATCAACATTTTCAAATGAGGATATTACATTTTTAGGAAGTTCTCTAGCTCTGTCTGGAATATGTGTATCTGATATTAATCCGATTAGCATAAAGTTCATCTCATGATTTAAAAATTTCTAATTTATTATTTTATCAGTTATCCTTTTTAATATTTGTTTTTAACATTTGATTGAATTTTTGTTAATTGTTTTTTTAAAAATTAACTGTTCTGTTCAATCTTTTTTTTAAAAACAAAAAGGGTTATAATATCTTAAATATATATTATTATACATCAATTCTTTGAGGAGATATTAAAATGGGAGAAGTTAAACTTGAAGATATTTTTGAGATATTAGACAATTACGACAAAGACAATATAACCATAGCTACTCTTGGAAGCCACACTTCCTTGCATATTCTACAAGGTGCAAAAGAAGAAGGTTTTAGAACAGCTATTGTTTGTGAAAAAGGAAGAGAAGTACCATATCAACGTTTTGATGTTGCAGATGAATATATAATCGTTGACAAATTTAAAGACATTGTCAATGAGGATGTTCAGCAAAAGCTAAGAGACATGAATGCTATTGTTATACCTCACGGTTCATTTGTAGCATATGCAGGTCTTGACAATGTTGAAGATAAATTTAATGTTCCTATGTTTGGTAATAGGGATATTTTAAGATGGGAAGCTGAAAGAGACAAAGAAAGAGCACTTCTTGTTGAAGGTGAAGTAAGAATACCTTACAAATATGATAATCCTTCAGAAATTGACCGTCCGGTTATGGTTAAATTCCCTGGTGCAAGGGGAGGAAGAGGTTATTTTGTAGCATCATCTCCTGAAGAATTCAATAAAAAAATAGATGCCATGAAAGCTCGCGGATGGCTGGAAGACTCAGATGTAGCTAATGCACATATTGAAGAATATGTTTCCGGATGTAATTACTGTATACATTATTTCTATTCCGCTTTGGAAGATGAAGTTGAATTGTTAGGTATGGATACAAGATATGAATCCAGTATTGACGGTTTTGTAAGAATGCCTGCTAAAGACCAGTTAGATATTGATTTAAGCCCATCTTATGTGGTTACAGGTAATCATCCTGCAGTTATCAGAGAATCTTTACTTCCTCAAGTATTTGAAATGGCGGATAAATTAGTGGAAAGTGCTAAAAAACTTGTTGCTCCTGGATTAAACGGTCCGTTCTGTATGCAAACTTTAGTAAATGATAATTTAGAAGTAATATGTTTTGAAATAAGTGCTAGAACCGATGGTGGAACTAATACTTTTATGGGAGGTTCACCTTACAGCTATTTAACTCATGGAAAACCTATGAGTATGGGTAGAAGAATCGCCCTTGAAATTAAAAATGCAATTAAAAAAGAAGAATTGGAAAAAATAATAACTTAAAATTATTTTTTTCCTTTTTTATTTTTACCTGTTTTTGCTTGTTTTTCCTTTGCAGCAATTGCTCTTTGCCTATTTCTGTAAGTGTATGCTCCAACAAAACCAACTAATGCTCCAACCATGAGAACAGCAATAAGTGTAACAAACATACTTACCTGCGGATCAAAAGAACTGTCTGAAAGAGGTCCGAAAACACCATATGCTGCAAGTACAAATAATGGAGTTGCTGCTATTGCACCTAAGATAGCTCCCCATTTCATATTTTTAGCTTTATAACCAACATAAAGTAAACCAATAGCTGCAAATGCATATAACCAATCTAATTGGTACTGTGATGCAACAACACAGATAAATGAAGCAAATGCGGCTCCCATTATAAATGATTTCCAATCAATAAAATTTTTAAAATCCATATATTTTTCCCCTTATTTTTTAGAAGAAATTAATCCTCCAACACCGCCAGCAATACCCATGACTATTGCATAGTATATTAAATATCCTAAAACTATAAAGACTGTTGTAATTCCGGATACTGTAAATCCAACTAAACCTCCGAAGATTCCAAATAGAGCTCCTCCAAAGGTAGCAATTATAACAAATAATATTGCAGATACTATGGTTCCGAATGCACCAGCAACTGCTGCATTCCACATTCCGCTTATTGCTCCGTCACGGCATAAATATCCTACTATAAATCCAACAAGGAGCAATCCTATAAATTCATAATGTGCAAAGAATGATTTTACAATTACTGCAAGGATAAAACCAAGAAATACTGGTCCCCATTTAGTCATTTTTATCACCTGTTATTAATTTTGTTTTCAAAGTTATTTATGTTTTCTTCAGGATTTTCAATTTCATTTTTTGTCAGATACATTGTAGCTATTGGAGTTTTGCCGGTTATTTTAGCTATTTTCTTTAAGGTTTTTTCATATCCGCTGCCTCCGCATGTACAAAAACTGGCCAGATTTTTGATTTGATTGCCATATTCTTTTAAATAGCTATATATTGGTGTTGCCATTGTAGCTGCCCAGACAGGAGTTCCAATTATAACTAAATCGTAATCTTTGGGATTTTTAGTTACCTTGTTAATTTCACAGACTCTGTTTGCACTTGCATCAAATCCTCCTTTTATGTATCCTATAGTTCCGTCATATTTGTCTTCAACTGTGATTTCTTCAATATCACAATCCAGGTCTTTTTGAATGGTTTTAGCTATTTTTTCGGTTATTTGTGTTCTTGAATAATATACTAATAATGTTTTCATATTACCACTTTTTTATAAATCACTTTCTTTTAATTTTTCTTTTATCTGCTCTAAAACAGCTTTGTGCATTCTTTTTGTAAATTCTGCTTTATCATTCTGGTTTAATACATCCAAATACCCTTGTGAAACTAAATTAAATGCAAATGGGGTTGGGATAACTGTATTTATCGTTTTAATTTCCATTTGCCCGTTAGCTATTAGTTCAATAACTTTAAGAGCATTATTGACATCCATATAATCTTCCAATGCTTCTCTTCTAGCTTCTTTTAGGATTGAAAAGTCATTATCCATTTCCTGAACAAATTTAAGCAATATTTTTCCTCTCACCTGTTGGCGACCAACAGATTTTGCCTCTCCTTTATAGTGTCTAAGGGTCATTAGTGATCTGCCGGCACAATGTCTGAATCTGCTGGCTAATGTTTCGGTTTTATTTAATGATTGTGTTAGGATATTTTTAAAGTTTTCTGGAGTTAGCTGTTTAAATGCTTCCAGCCCTCCAAGGGTTCCTTCTGCACTTAAGTAAAATCCGTTGTCTGAGATGGATATTGTAACATTTGTATTGTACTGTCTTGCAACAATGTAAGCTACTGCTCTTGAAAGTGCATCATTTACCTTTCTCCCAAATAAGCTGTGGAATATTACAAAACGCCTGTCACCAAATCCCTTATAGTATTCAATCAATAACCTCTGATTGCTAGGTATTTTTGCATATGTGTACTGTTCTACAAAGTATTCATAAATTGAATTGGCTGCAAAGTCATCTACATATAAGTAATCGTATATGAACTCCATAATTTCCTGTTTGCTTTTGTTGTATCTGAATTTGGCATCCATATGTGCTCTGAATCTTTGAATATCCATAGCCAAGTCAAAAGATAATGGTAATTGCTGTGAAAACCAGGAAGGAATTGTTGGAGGGCCATTAGCCGGTGAAACATTTATTGTCATTCCTTTTCCATAATTGAAACGGTATGTCTGTCCGCCTAAAACAAAAGTGTCTCCTTTTTTCAGTCTTTCCATAAAGTCCTCTTCTATTTTTCCGACAGTTTCACCGTCACATTTAACTAAAACTCCTGAGCTGTCGGGAATTGTTCCGATATTTGTTGAATATAACATTCTGGCTAGTTTTCCACGTTTGCCGAAGGTGTTTTCCTTATAATCTATCCAGATTTTAGCATAAACATATCTCTCTTCAAGCTCTTCATATTCTCCAGCCATATAGCTTAAAACATCTTCATAATCATCTCTGGTTAAATTTTTGTAGCAATAGCTTTTTCTGATTACATCATATGCGTAATCGATGTCCCAGGGATTTTCAATACTCATTCCGTAAATGTGCTGGGCCAGAACATCTAAACAATTTTGAGGAATGTTTATTTTATCAATTTTACCTTCTTTGGCATCTTTTAACAAAACAGAACATTCAACCAGATCATCACGATTTGTTACAATAATTCTTCCGGTGGATTTTTCATTTAATTTGTGTCCGCTTCTTCCGATTCTTTGAAGAGCTCTTGAAACGGATTTTGGAGAGTTAATAAGAACAACCAAATCAATATATCCTATATCTATTCCCAATTCCAGTGATGTTGATGAAACTACGACTTTAAGTTTTCCTTCTTTTAATTTGTTTTCAGTTGCTAGACGAACCTCTTTTGAAAGTGAAGAGTGATGGGCCATTATATTTTCATCATTATAGTTTTTTGGAAACATTTTTTTAAGATTGTAGACAAAACGTTCAGTTCCACTTCTTGTATTTGTAAAGACAAGGGTGGTTTTATTTTCCTGAATCAGGTCATCCAATAAGTTATATGTTCCAAGTCGGGTATCCTCACTATCTGCCAGCATAATGTCACTAACAGGACATAGAACTTTTATATCCAGGTCTTTAAGGTAATTTATATTGATGATTTTACAATCCCGCTCAACTCCGTATTCATAACCTACAAGGAATTTGGCGACTTCTTCAAGAGGGCTGACAGTAGCTGAAAGTCCAATTCTTGTATATTGTCCAATTAAATGTTGTAAACGCTCAAGTGATAAACTTAGATGTACACCACGTTTATTTTCAGCAAGTGAATGTATTTCATCAATTATAACATATTTCACATTGCTTAATTTTTCCCTAAACTTTGGTGCTACCAGTAAAATGGATAAAGTTTCCGGGGTGGTAATTAGGATGTGTGGGGGCTTTTTAAGCATTTTCTGTCTTTGATATTGGGTAGTGTCACCTGTTCGGACTGCCTTTCTGATTCCCAAATCCTTTCCTGCAATTTTTTCAATGCCTTTAAGAGGTTCCTCCAGATTTTTTTCAATATCATTATCCAAAGCTTTCAGCGGTGAAATATAAATGCAATAAACTTTATCTTCAAGTTCACCTTTCTGGGAAAGAGTTGTTAGTTCACTAAGTATTGATAAAAAAGCAGTTAATGTTTTTCCTGATCCTGTAGGTGATGAAACCAAAATATTGTTTCCTTTGTGAATGTCTACAATTGACTTTTTCTGAGCTGGAGTAAAATCTTCGAAAGTTTCATCGAACCATTGTCTAACCCATGGATGTAGGGTTTTGTATATTTGTTTTTTTGAATAGCTTTTTGTTTGCTCAGTTATCATTTTTATCTCAACTTTTATCTTAAAGATTATATATTTACTAAAACTAATTTATTATTAATATAAGTTTTAAACTTTTAGGAGATATAAAATGTCTGATTTAATTTTAAAGGAAGCTATTGATAATCTCTCAGATGATGATGTAAGTGTAAGAAAGGAAGCAGTCAATGCTTTGATTGGTGTAACTGACATTGAAGCTATTGATCCATTAATTGAAGCAACTACTGATGATAATGCTCAAATAAGATTTAAAGCAGCTGAAATTTTAGGTAATATGGGGGAAGTTGCCAGGGATAAATTAATTGAAAAATTTGAGGCATCAGAAGGTAAAAATAAACGTTTTTTAACATTTGCTCTTAAAGAAACTAAGGATGAAAAAGTTATTCCTTATTTTGCAGGTGCTGTAGAGGATGATGATTTTGGAGTAAGAAAAACAGCAATAAGAGCTTTAGGGGAGCTTCAGGCACATGATGAATTATATACAATAGCTAAAGGACTTGAAGATGAAGACTGGGGTGTCCGTTTAGCTACTATTTATGCATTGGGGGATTTAGCTTCTGACGAATCCATTGATTTAATTAAAGATGCAAGACGTAAGGAAAAAGATAAAGACTTTAAAAAATCATGTAACAAGGCTCTTAAAAAAGCAGATAAGGCTAAAAAAGCAAAAGCATCTGGTAAAACTTTATCAAAAGTAAAACCAATGAGTACAATTAAGGAAATGGAAAAAACCAATGTTCAAAAAGCTATTAAAGAATATGAACAGTATGTAACTGAAGAACAGCCAAAAGATGCTCCTTATAAAAGATTATGTATTCTTTATAGAAAGAACAATGATTTGGAAAATGAAATCAGAATTTTAAATAAGGCTATTGAAGTTTTATCTAAGAAAAAACCGGGAAAAGAAGATTGGTTTGAAAAAAGATTAGCTAAATTAAGTTAATCTTATATAAATCACTTCTTTTGTTTTTTAAAAGAGGAAGTTCTGTTCTTACTTTTTTTATTTCCTCTAAATCTATTTCTGCTATTTCCATGTTTTCCTGTTCATCCAGCTGGACAATCACTTCACCCCATGGATTTGCAATAATTGAATGGCCGTAACTGTGATAGCTTGCATCTTTATTTAGTGCAGGTGCAACACCAACACAATAAACCTGATTATCCAAAGCTCTGGATCTGAATGTAAGTTCCCAATGGGCAGGACCTGTTGTCATGTTAAATGCTCCGGGATAAAACAGAATTTGAGCTCCGGCTTCTGCCATTAGTTTAGCCAGTTCAGGAAAACGAATATCATAACAGATTCCGATACCTACTTTTCCAAAGTCTGTTTTGGCTATTGTAACTTTATTTCCGGAACTTAATGTGTCTGATTCCTTAAAATAAATTTTTCCTTTAACATCAATATCAAATAGGTGCATTTTTTGATGTTTGGCTATTATTTCACCGTTTTTATCAAATAAATAGCTGGTGTTAAAGATTTTTGAGCCTTCCTTTTCAGGAATGGATCCTGCTAAAATATATGTATTATTTTCATTAGCTAATTTGGCTATTTTGGATAATGTTGGGCTATGTGTTTCTTCTTCACAGTATTCTATGAACTTTTCATTGGAATATGGGCAATTAAACATTTCGGGAAGAACAATAAAATCAGCATTCTGTTTAACTGCTTTTAAAATCATAGATGTGGCATTTTCAATGTTTTTTTCTTTATTGTCAACTACATTAATCTGACATAGTGCAATTTTAATTTTCATATTAAACACTTTAAAAAATAGAAAAAAGTATGAAATAATTCATACTTATGCAATATCTGCGGTTTGAAGTACAGCATTAATATCACTAGAATTAATGGAATTTAATGAATCGCCACTTATTTTAAATACATATAATTCTCCATTGCTGAATAATGATACATATCTGGTGTAATTTCCATTTGATTGCTCTAAAATTACATCTGAAGCATTTCTACCATCTAATGTTATTGTCTGAACTGTATCTATATAATTTCCATTTTCCTGAGCATAACTAATTCTATCTTGAGTTATATCTTTTAATGATGTGGAATCATTAGATACATTATAATATTGGATAATAGTGCCATTTTCGTTTTTAAAGAAGACGGAACCTTCATGGTCGCTGTCAGTTCCATTTACTTCATTCCAACTGCTTGGATAGCTGAAAGAAAATCCTGCTTCAGAAAATTTAACCATATCTCCACTTTGTGCAGTTTGGTTATTATTGTTTGGTCCTGTGATGACAATTCCGCAGATGACGATTATTGTAATAAGTATAATTGCTCCAATGAGAATTTTGTTTTCTTTAATGATTTCAATTGTACTTTCTTCGTCGCTAAATTGTTTTTTCTTTTTTTCAGGAGCTTTATCAAATATTTCCTTTTTAGGAGCTGAGGGTTTCATTTTTGGAAATTTATATCCACAGTTCCCACATGCAGGTGCACCATCGTAACTAGGATTTCCACATTCGGGACATTTTTTCACAGCCTAACCTCCATTAAATTTAACTTTTATTATTTATAATATTTAAAACTAAATGTTTTTTAATCAGTGGATATAAATAATATGTAAGTGTGATAGTATGGCAAAACCTGAAATTATAAACTTTGATAACATAAATTATGCAATTTATAAAGTTGGTACTTGGAAAAATCATTATGAAATAAATCAAATTGGATTGTCTAGAGAAATTCCTGTTACTAATGCTACATTACATCATGTTAAACTAAGTATGGAGGAAATTAGAAAATCTGAATTTGACATTGATAATAAAACTGTTAACGGATTTGTAGCTATTGCTTTACAGCTAAATCCTAAAATACAAAAAATGGATTTGGATGATGTTATTGCTTTAGAACAAAAAGAATATGAAAGTATTCTTGAAGAATTGGATAATTTAGAATTATTAAGTGATGATGGTTCTGTTTCTTTAGATACTGAAGATTATCTTATTTTCAAATTGGAAAAAGAGTGTCATGTAACCAATTCAATTCCCGCTAATTTGCATACTAAAAAATATTATGTTGATGAATTAAAAAGAATTGAAAAGTCTTTAAGTTAAAAAGCATCCAATGTTACTTTTTTATCTCTTTTTAATTCTTTTGGAGGATTTACCGCTACAAACTCAATGCCTTCTTTTTCTATTAATTCTTTAGCATCTTCTCCAAGTGATGGTGCTACAAGCAAACCTCTGATTTTCTTTTTTTGGACAAGACATTCTTTTAAATAATCATTGTCATCATCTTCAAAATCAGTAAGATATCTTTTCAGTTGTTTTACAGCACTTACTCCTGCTTTACGTGCTTTTAATTCCAAAATCATCAGGTTGTTATCACAATCTTTTCCTAAAATGTCTATAAAACCGTGTTCAACACTGTATTCTCTTGCTGTTGGCTTGAAGCCTTCTTCAATCATATGGGGTTTTTCCATAATCATGTCTCCCATATCTTTTTCATAACCTGCCTGTTCAAGTTCTTCAAAGTCTTCAATGTTTGCATAAGTTATGTATTGGACTTTTCTAATTTCAACAGTTAATAATTCTTTAGGTGTTCTTCTGTGGCTTTCTAAAATTAAGTTATTGTCCTGGATATATCCTCTTGTTTTGGATTTTGGAGGTTGCCAATTTACAGGCTCTACTTTTTTTTCCTGATGTATTAAAAATGAACCGTCTGGTTTTATTAGGATTATACGTTCTCCCCAATTTAATTCACTTAATGCTCTTCCCTCATAATTGACTTTACAGCAGGCATATATTGTAATTGTAGCTCTTTTTCTTAATGCTTCTTCTATTAAACCGTAAGCATCTTCACAATTTGGGTTCTCTAGTATTTTATATTTCATTAAAATAAGATTACTGTAGTTTAGTTTAAATATTTTATTATGGAAATTATTATCATGGATTTAGATGATTATTTTATTTCAAAGCGTGAAGAATATATTATGGATTCTTTCAAATTCCAAAGTGGAGATGTATTAAATAATGTTTCTGTAGAGTATATGACCTTTGGAACTCCAAAATATGATGATAACGGTTGTATTAATAATGCTATTGTATACTGTCATGGTTCTTTGGGAAATTATGCTTCAGTTAGCAAATTATGTCCTTTATCTTATACTGGAGGTCCTTTTGATAAAAATGAATTCTTTATTATTTCGCTTTCTGAATTAGGTGCTCCAGGTTCATGTAGCCCATCAACAACTAATTTAAATAATTCATTTCCAAAGTATCGTATTGAAGATATGGTTAATTTTCAAAATAAGTTCTTAAAAGACAAATTCGGAATAACTCATGTTAGGGGGATTATTGGGAACTCCATGGGGGGTTTTGTAGCTTTGACATGTGCAGTTCTATATCCTGACTATGCGGATTTCATTATTTCCGGAGCAAGCGGTTATAAAGTAGCGGGACGCAATTATATTTTATCAAAATTAGTTGATGAGATTATTTCAACTGACGGGGATTATGATTCTGGAAAAAATACTTCTTCATTAGTTAGAACCCTAAGACTGGCTACTCAGGCGGTTTACAGTTTCGGAATTTCAAAGGAAGCTCTTCATAAAATTCCGAATAGTCAATTGGATGTGGAATTTGATGAATTTGGAGATGAAGGATTGCTTGACAGCATTTTTGATGTTAAATATTGTAATGACGCAACTCTGGATTATGATATTGAAAAGGATTTGAATAAAATAAGATCTAAAGTTTTAATAATTGGAATAAATCAGGACCAGTATTTCCCTCCAAATTTAGATGCAATTCCAATGCATAATTTAATTGAAGATTCTGAATTGATTATTTATGATTCTGATTTGGGTCATATCGGATTTCGGGAACTTGAAACAATTGAAGAAGAATTGTCCGAATTTATGAAAAATTTCAGGTGATGGTATGGATGTTAGGATTGTAGATTATGGAGAAAATGCTGATGGGGGATTTATTAGCTATAACATAAGCGGTTTATCCCAAAATCAGTTGGAATTTTTAAATAATAATCTTGATGACGAAACACAAATCACAAATGATAATTTGATATTAAAAACAAAATTTAAAAAAGAGTTTTTCCCATTTCAAAGCAGAGAATCCAAAATCAAAGTTGAAGATTTTATTTCAAGAGAAGAAATTGAAATGGCAATATTTTTATCTAGTTTTTTAGAAGATATGGATTAAAAAAAGTTTTCAAGTAGCTAGAGTTATTCCAGCTATTTTGATACTTTTAACATGTGTTGGGTAGCTTTTAAGGATTTTTCAGCTATTTCTTTTGGAACAGTTACTTGAGGTTCTTCGTTTTTAAGTGCATTTCTTACTTTTTCTAAAGTATGTAATTTCATAGTGCTGCAGATAGCTCCTTCAAGTAAAGGATATAATTTTTTACCTGGAATTTCACTTTCAAGTCTGGTAATCATATCAATTTCAGTACCAATTACAAATTCCTTTTTGTTGCTTTGAGCAATATATTTTAACATTCCGCCAGTTGAAAGGACTTTGTCACATGCTTCTTGAACATCCATATTACATTCGGGATGGCAAATTATTTCTGCATCTGGGTGCTGTTTTCTTTTTAATTCAACATCTTCAATATGGAATAGTTTATGAACATAACAGTGTCCGCCTTTTGGAACAGGTATAATTTCTTTGGAAGTTTGTTTAGCTACATTGCTGCCTAAATTGTTATCAGGTCCAAAGAGTATTTCATCTTGAGGTAAACTTTCAGTAACTTTTAGTGCATTAGCTGAAGTACATAATGTGTCTGCGTGTTGTTTGGCTTCAGCAATACTGTTTACATAAAGAATTACTCCTGCATCAGGATGTTCTTCTTTTGCTTTTAATAATTCGTCTTCCGGTAACATATGTGCCATAGGACATTCTGCCTCCAAATCTGGAATTACGATTTTTTTATCCGGATTTAAGATATAAGCAGTTTCAGCCATAAAGTCTACTCCACAGAAAATAACTAAGTCTTTATCTTCTATTTCAGCAGCTTTCATACATAATTCTAATGAATCTCCAAGGAAATCAGCTATTTCTTGAATTTCTTTAGGCTGATAATTATGTGCAAGAATTATTGCATTTTTTTCATCTTTCAATTGTTTAATTTCATCTTGTAAAGACCCACTCATTATTTCACCTGTTGTTAACATACTTTCTAATTTCATTAGTAATAATTAACTTATATTTTTCTTTTTTATTAAAGTCTTTTATCCAAAAGGATATTTTCAGTGAGCTTTCTTCAAAATTAATGCCTTTTGAAAAAACTTGAGCTTTTGGATTTTTTAAAATACCTTCCTGTCTGTTTATAAAATCTAAAATATGTATTTTAAATTCTTCAATGTCTATATTTAAATCTATTCCAACAATCAAATCTACTCTGTGTCTTTCTTTTTTGTTATATTGTAAATAAGTATTGTTGGTTAGTATGGAATTTGGAATGTTGCTTAACACTCCATTGTCATCTCTGATAGTTGTTGACCTGAGGCTTATTGTTTCTACTGTTCCTTTCATTTCTTTGATTTCAAGAGTATCTCCGACTTTGACACTTCTGCCCATTATTAACAAGATTCCTGAAAAGAAATTGGATATGAGATCTTTAGCTGCAAAACTCACAGCAATACCTACAATTCCTAAACTTAATAATGTTCCTGCCAGATTTATATCAAATATTTGCAATATGGACATTAATGCTATGAAATAAATTATATAATTTATAATGTCTCTGATAAGATAAATCAAAGTAATGTCTTTTTTAAATCTCTTCATTTTATTCATTAAATAAGCTACAAGTCTTACAATAATGCTTGTAGTAATTATAATTAATAAAATAATGATTATTTTTGAAACAGGGTCCTCTAACATATCTATAATATTCATATTATGCACTTAAAATTTCTATTGTCATTAAATCGTCTGCAACTTCAACATTTTCAAAAACTTTTTTAGCTTCCTTTAATAAATCCTCTGTGTCAGTATATCTGGTACTGATGTGAGTTAATACTAATCGTTTAGTGTTGGAACATTTGGCTATTGTAGCAGCATCCTGTGATGTTGAATGGAAATTTTCTCTAGCTTTATCATCATCTTCAAGCGTGTATGTTGACTCATGGATTAGCAAAGTACTGTTTTTTGCAAATTCAATCATTTCTTCACATGGTCTGGTATCTCCGGAGTATGTGATTTTTATTCCTTTTCGGACATCTCCAAGAACCTGTTCTGGCTTTATGATTTTTCCGTTTACTTCAACTTCTTCACCATTGTGCAATTTTCCAAAAAGAGGGCCTACGGGAACACCAAGTTCAATAGCTTTATTTCTCAAAAATCTGGGTTTTTTCTTTTCTTCTATTGAATATGCAAGGTTGGTTACATTATGCATAACTTCCTGGGATTTAATGATATATTCATCAGTTTCAAGTATTGTTCCGCTGCTGATTTCTATAAATTCAATCGGAAAATCAAATTTGCAATAACCTAATGAATATATTGCATTTTCAACTTTTTTAAGACCTTTTGGCCCATATATTGTTAATGGTTTTTCTCTTCCTCTGAAATTCAGGGATTGCAGAAGTCCTGGAAGGCCCAATATATGATCTCCATGATAATGGCTAATGAAAATCTTGGATATTTTCATCGGACTTATCTTTGCATATATCAGCTGTCTTTGGGTGGATTCTCCGCAATCAAACAACATAACTTCACCAAAAGCTTTTAAAATTATCCCTGGGTGGTTTCTTGTATATGAATGAACTGCTGAAGATGTTCCTAAAAATGTAATTTCCATTTAATCACTTATATTAATTATAATAAAAATATATATCAACATATAATTTAAAATTTTGGTGATTTTTTGGATAGAATAATTGAATACATGCTTGAAGAAGATGAAGGTTTTGGAGATATTACATCTGAAGCAGTAGTTGATGAAGATAAAACTGTAACTGCTCATATTATTTCTAAAGATGAAGGTATTTTGGCAGGTATTGATATCATTAAGGAAATGTTTGAGTCTAAAAATGTCCAAGTAATTTTTAACTTAAAAGATGGAACTAAAATAGCTAAAAATGATTTGTTAATGTGTTTAAAAGGTGATGCAAGGACAATATTGTTGCTTGAACGTTCTGCACTAAATCTGCTCATGAGAATGAGTGGTGTAGCCAGTGCCGCTGACTATCATGTTAATTTGGTAAATGATTATGATGTAATAATTGCAGGAACACGTAAAACACTGCCAGCTATTGGAAAATTCGATAAACAGGCATTAAAAATAGGCGGTGCAGATACACACAGATTCTCCCTTGATGATATGGTGTTGATTAAGGATAATCACATAGCCAGTGTTGGAACTCCTTTGGAAACACTTTTAAAAGCTAAAGAAAATGTTAGCTTTTCTAAAAAAATTGAAATAGAAGTCGAATCCCTAAAAGATGCTGTTGATTGTGTTGAAAATAAAGCAGATATTGTAATGTTGGATAATATGTCTCCTAAAGAGGTTGAAGAAGTTTTAGAAGAGTTAATCAAATTAAATATTCGTGACAATTCTTTAATTGAAGTTTCTGGAGGAATCACTGCTGAAAATATTGTGGATTATGCTAAATTGGGAATTGATATAATTTCTCTTGGTGCTCTGACTCATTCAAGCAGAAGTTTAAACTTTTCTTTAAGAATACTAGAGGATTAAAGAATGTCTGTTGTAAATAAGTTCAACCAAAAAGCTAAAGAATATGATAGTGAAAGAAGAGCTTTAATACCATGTTTTGATGATTTTTATGGAATAGCTATTGATTGTATTGATTTTAAAGGAGATAATCCAAAAGTTTTAGATTTGGGTGCTGGAACTGGTATTTTATCTCAATTTTTGCTTGAAAAATATCCAAATGCAGAAATTGTTCTTATTGACCTGGCTGAGGAAATGCTAAAAGAGGCAGAAAAAAGATTTGAAGGAAATGATAATATTTCATTTATATGTGACGATTATATAACTCATGAATTCAACACAAAGTTTGATATAATCATATCTTCTCTTTCTATCCATCATTTGACTGGAACGGAAAAGAAAGTTTTAATTGAAAAGTATTATGATTTATTAAATGATGGTGGAAACTTTGTCAATGCAGATCAGGTTTTAAATCCTAATAAATGTGTTGAAGATTATTTTAAATCAAAACTTGATGAACATACTGGTGAAATTAGTGAGAAAGCTTATGGCGAGGCTAAAATTAGGAGAACTTATGATAAACCCAGTTCTGTGGATTTTCAGAGGGAATGTTTAAAAAATGCAGGTTTTGACCATGTTGGGATTCCTTATAAATATTATGTTTTTGCAGTATTTTGGGCTAAAAAATGATAAATTTAATAATATATAAAAATCATAATTATTAAAGATAGATGATTATTATTTTTTTTACAATGGTGATTTAATGGTAAAAATGGCTAAATTAGCTTTGGAAGATGGTACAGTTTTAAAAGGTGATGGTTTCGGTTATGAAACTACTAAGGTAGGGGAACTTGTTTTTTCAACTGGTATGGTTGGTTATACTGAATCTTTAACTGATCCTTCTTTTAAAGGAGAAATATTAATGTCTACTTATCCTTTAGAGGGAAATTATGGGGTAAGTGAAGAATGGTATCAGTCAGATAAAATTCAAGCTGAAGGTTTTGTTGTAAGAGAAGTTTGCAGAGAAGTTTCTAATTTTTCATCACAAAAAACTTTAGATGATTTTTTAAACGAATTTGAAACTCCGGGAATTAGTGGAATCGACACACGTGATTTAACTCTTAAAATTCGTGAAGAAGGTTCAATGAAAGCAGCTATTTCAACTGAAGACATCCCTGACAGTGAATTAATAGAACTTGCACGTGCTCAGCCAAGTATTGTTGATATTGATGTTGTGCCGCAGGTATCTACTAAAGAAATTAAAGTTTTCAATGAGGATGCCAACAAAAAAGTAGCTTTAATTGACTGCGGTGTTAAGAAAAATATTATAAACAACTTTTTGGAACGTGGGATAGGAGTTGTTTTGTTCCCATATGATACTGATTATAAAACTATTTTGGATTACTCTCCTGACGGTCTGATGATTACTTCAGGACCAGGAAATCCTGATAGGGTACATGAAACTATCAGCACAGTTCAAAAATTATCTGAAAGATTACCTATTTTTGGAATTTGTATGGGTCAGCAGTTAGTAGCTAAATCTTTTGGAGCCAGATCTTACAAAATGAAATTTGGACACAGAGGGGCAAATCAGCCGGTAAAAGATTTACATACTGGCAAAGTATATATCACTTCTCAAAATCACGGATTTACTATTGATAAAGAGTCTATTAATGAGACTAACTTAGCTTTAACTCAAGTAAATCTTAATGATGGAACTCCTGAAGGTTTTTCACATAAGGAATTGCCTGTTCACTGTATTCAGTACCATCCTGAAGCGGGACCTGGTCCAAATGATACAAGATATGTTTTTGATAAATTTAGTCAAATGATGGATGAATATTAAGATTACCATTTTATAATAAAAATTAATGAGGATTACAAAATGCCTATTGATAAGGATATTAAAAAAGTATTAATAATTGGTTCTGGACCTATTCAAATTGGTCAAGCAGCAGAATTTGATTATTCTGGTTCACAAGCATGTAAATCACTAAGAGAAGAGGGAATTGAAACTGTCCTTGTTAACAGTAATCCTGCTACTATTCAAACTGATATGGATATGGCGGATACTGTTTATACCGAACCATTAACTCCTGAAATTGTCTCAGAAATTATTAAAAAAGAAAATGTCGATGCAATTTTACCGACTATGGGTGGACAAACAGGATTAAATATCGCTACAGGACTTGGAGATTTAGGTTTACTTGACGGAATTAAAGTTTTAGGTTCTGATATTCAGACAATTAAAGATGTGGAAGATCGTGATTTGTTCGGTCATTTCATGGATAAACTTAACGAACCTATTCCAAAATGTCATGCTGTAGAAAGTGTTGAAGAAGCTATAGAAGCAGTAAAAGACATTGGTTATCCAGTAATTGTAAGACCTGCATTTACACTTGGAGGAACCGGTGGTGGAGTAGCTTACAATGAAGAAGAATTAATTGAAATAGCTACTCATGGATTGGATATGAGTTTCATTAACCAGGTTCTTATTGACGAATCTGTTTTAGGTTGGAAAGAATTCGAATATGAAGTAATGAGGGATAAAGAAGACACTTGTATCATTGTATGTAACATGGAAAACATAGATCCTATGGGAATCCACACTGGTGAAAGTGTTGTTGTAGCTCCTGCTCAAAATTTAAATGATAGGGATTCACAGGCATTAAGGGATGCTTCTATTAAAATTATCAGAGCTTTAGGTATTCAGGGAGGATGTAATATTCAATTTGCAGTTAATCCGGAAACCGGAGAATACAAGGTAATTGAAGTAAATCCTAGGGTAAGTAGAAGTAGTGCACTTGCATCTAAAGCAACAGGTTATCCTATAGCTAAAATTTCTTCTAAAATAGCTTTGGGAATGACTTTAGATGAAATTAAAAATGATATTACTAAAGAAACACCTGCTTCCTTTGAACCGGCTATTGATTATGTAGTTGTAAAAATCCCAAGATGGCCATTTGATAAATTCAGAGGAATCAACCGTGAAATAGGAGTTCAAATGAAAGCTACCGGTGAAGTGATGGCAATCGGTAGAACATTTGAAGAAGCAATTCAAAAAGCTATCAGATCACTTGATATGGGTCATGACGGATTTGAATATGTTGAATACACTGAAGATGATTTGGCCAATCCGACTGATGAGCGATTATTCCAGTTATATTCAGCCATTAAAGACGGAATGGATTTGGATAAGATTCAGAAATTAACAAATATTGACAAATTTTTCCTATACAAAATCAGAAACATTGTTAATTTTGAAAATGAAGTTACAGAAGAAAAATTAAACGATGCTGACTTCCTGAGAAAAGCTAAACAGATGGGATGTTCAAACAAAAGATTAGCCGCCCTATCTAATCAGACTGAAGAATACATTAGAAACTTACTTAACAGATTCAATATAAAACAGTCCTATAAAATGGTTGATACCTGTGCTGCAGAATTTGAAGCTAAAACACCATATTATTACAGTACATATGATTCAGGTAACGAGCTCAAATCATCCAATAAAAAGAAAATCGTTATTTTAGGTGCGGGTCCTATCAGAATAGGTCAGGGTATTGAGTTTGATTACTGTTGTGTACATTCCTCACTTGCTCTAAAAGATGAGGGAATTGAAACTATTTTAATCAACAACAATCCGGAAACTGTAAGTACTGATTATGATATTTCTGATAAACTGTTCTTTGAACCTATCACTTTTGAAGATGTGATGGGTATTATTGATCAGGAAAAACCTGATGGAGTTATTGTTCAATTTGGTGGTCAAACTTCAATTAATTTGGCAGTACCATTAGCTAATGCTGGAGTTAAAATATTGGGAACTCCATATGAAAGTATTGATGGTGTTGAAGACAGGGAATTATTTGCAAAATTATTAAATAAATTGCATATTCATCAGGCACCATATGGAACAGCTAATTCCTTTGAAGAAGCTCGTGAAATTGCAGAGAGAATTACTTTCCCTGTTTTAGTACGTCCGTCATATGTTATTGGTGGAAGGGCTATGGAAATTGTTTATGACAATAATGAGCTTGAAAAATATATGAAAGAAGCTGTAAAAGTCTCACCTGAACATCCGATTTTAGTAGACAAGTTCCTTGAAGATGCTATTGAATTGGATGTGGATGTATTGTGTGACGGTGAGGAAGTATTTATAGCAGGAATTATGGAACATATTGAGGAAGCAGGTGTTCACTCCGGAGATTCTGCTTGTGTAATTCCACCGCAAACTATTCCTGAACACATTCTCAACACTATTCGTGAATACAGTACTAAATTAGCTTTAGAATTGGATGTTAAAGGTTTAATGAATATCCAGTATGCAGTTAAACTTGATGAGGAAATGGTTTACATTATTGAAGCTAATCCTCGTGCAAGTAGGACAGTTCCGTTTGTAAGTAAAGCTATTGGAGTGCCATTAGCTAAAGTAGCTACATGGATTATGACTGGAGCTAAATTAAAAGACTTTAATTTAACTAAAGAAATAAAAATAGATCATGTTGCTGTAAAAGAATCTGTTTTCCCATTCTTAAAACTTCCGGAATCCGATACAGTACTTGGACCTGAAATGAAATCCACTGGTGAAAGTATTGGTGTAGATGAAAACTTTGGAATGGCATTTTACAAATCCCAGCTTGCTGCAGGTATGGATTTACCAAAAGAAGGTAAAATCTTCATCAGTGTAAAAGAACAAGATAAAAAGAAAATCCGTCCAATTGCTGAAAAAGCAGCTAATTTAGGTTTTGAACTTGCAGCAACTAGCGGAACTGCTGATGCGGCAAAGGGTGTTGACATTGAAAAAATTAAAAAAGTATCTCAAGGATCTCCAAACATCAGGGATGCAATTTTAAACAAGGAAATTGACCTGATTATCAACACTTCAGAAGGTAAACAGTCTGCTCAGGACGGATATATAATCAGACGTTTAGCTATTGAACTTGGTATACCTTATGTTACTACCTTGTCTGGAGCTAGAGCTGCTTTAAATGCTATTGAAGCTGTTCAAAATAATGAAATTACAGTAAAATCTTTAAATGAACATATTGATGGAGAATAAGGTTAATTATTATATAAATAATCTTTAATGTCTATTCCACAATATGGACATTCTTTTTCTTTATTTTTTAATTTACGCCTACATTTAGGACAATAATTTAATTTAACAGAATATTCCTTATTTAAGTCTAATTTTTTATTAATGTCTATTCTTAAGCTAATCATTGTTTTTAGAGCATTCATATCCCAGTTATTATCCATCAGCTTTTTTTTATAGTAATAAGCTTCAGTCATACTTTTATAGTATCCAAAAATAGTTTCTCCTTTCTGTACAAAAAATTCCCGTTTTTTATGGTCAAAATGAATTTTACCTTCTCTTTCCTCTTTATTTATTTTGCTTCCTTTGATTCGGCCTTTGGGTCTTTTTTCCGGAAAAGGAGGTAATTTCATATTTTCGTATTTATTTTCTAAATCTGATTCAACAAGCAAATCATAATCAAAATTACAGTAAAAAAGAGCGTCTCTTTCATATAAAGCATCAGATAACTTTTTAAACTCACCATAGTCTTTATTATTATATTTTATCCGATACACATTTCCGGATTTTACAATATTTCTGTAAAAATATCTTATTTCTTGTGAGTTAATAGTAATCATTCCTATTATGCTTAAAGAAAGGCGTAAAGGCCATATTTTGGGAGGTATAAAAAGTGTTCTAATTTCTTTTTTGAAGTTAATTGAGGTTGTATTTATATTAATTAAAATATAGCCCTTCGCCAGAATAATATATTTTCTTATATTTTTATAAAACTTTCCATTCAATAGGTAATCTATATATAAAACAAATTAGAAAACTTTTTTTTAATGTTAACAATTAAAGATGGGATTGTATTAAAGGGACAGGATTTAACTCCAGTTCGTGAAAACATTGTCATTGATGATGGCAAAATTATAGAAATGGCTAAAGATGTCTGTGAAGGTAAAATTATAGATGCCACAGATTCAATTGTCTGTCCAACTTTCTTAAATGGCCACACTCATATTGGAGATTCCATAATTAAGGATGAAGGTTACGGATTATCATTGGGGGAAATGGTCAAACCTCCAAATGGCGTTAAACATAAAGCACTGGCTAATGCTGAAGACGGCGAAATAATTGATGCTATGAAAAAGTCAATGTGGGATATGTTCGAATCGGGGACAACTCATTTTATTGATTATCGGGAAGGTGGAATTAAAGGTGTTGAGCTTTTAAGAAAGGCTTCTAAAAATTTACCTGTAACTCCTGTTATTCTTGGCCGTGACGATAGTTTCTATGGGCAAAATCCTGATTTGAGAAAAGTTAAAATAGCTATTCGCAAACTTTTAAAATTGGCTGACGGTATTGCATTAAGCGGATTTGGCGAGATTAGTGATGAAGTAGCTAGTTTAATAACTTCTGAATGTAGGAAAGCAGGTAAAATATCTTCAATTCATGTAGCTGAATCAATGCATCTTCAGGACGATTCCTTAAGGGATTTCAATAAAACTGAAATTCAAAGGGGAGTGGATGCTGATTTTGATCAGCTGGTTCACTGTACAAATCCGAGAAATAATGATTTGGAATTGATTAAAAATTCAAATGTTGTTGTTTGTCCAAGAGCTAATGCCACTTTAAATGTTGGTGTGGCTCCTTTAAATGAGATGTTTTCTAAAGGAATCAAACCCCTGCTGGGCAGCGACAATTTAATGTTGAATTCACTTAATTTGTTTAGGGAATTGGAATTCAGCTTAAAGATAATGTCTGTTTATTACAAAAATTACTTGAATCCTAAAGATTTATTGAAAACTGCAACAACCAATATCTGTAATTTTGAGATTAACCGATATATTAAAAAGCCGGTTATTGATGTTAATCAGGAAGCAAACTTATTTATTTCTAAAAAATATTCAAAAAATCCTTATTTAAATATTATAAATCGTTGTGGAACGAAAGATATATTATATATTATGAACAGAGATATTCATATTAAAAATGTTTGATATAAATAAAACATAAAGTCAAATTACTTGGGAGATGGAAACATGTACAAAAAAATATTAGTCCCAACTGATGGGTCAGAATTTGCTCAAAAAGCTGAAAAACATGCATTATTTTTAGCTAAAACTACTGGTGCTGATATTTATGCGCTTAGTGTTACTGAAAATAATTTTGTTAACGGGCTTCCATTAGATGATGAGGTATATCAATTAAACCAATTACTCAAGCAACGTTCTGAAGATAATATAAAAGAATTTGAAGAAATGGATGAAACTTCAGGTATAAAATTCCATGGAATTATTAGGGAAGGTTCACCAGCTAAAACTATCTTGGAAGTAGCTAAAGAAGAAGACATTGATTTGATTGTTATTGGTAGTTCTGGTAAATCCGGATTTGACAGATTTATAATGGGTAGTGTTGCTGAAAAAGTAGTTAACGCTGCTAAATGTGCGGTGTTGGTTATTCACTAATTTTTCAACATTCCCTTTTTTTATATTTTTAATAAACTATTTTAAGGTGTTTATCATGTTAGTAAAAAGAGCTATGTCTAAAAATGTTGTTAGTGTTTCAGTTCCTGGAAACCGTGAAAAAGTTTTAGACTTAATGAGGAAAGAAGATAAAGCGGTTCTTCCTGTTGTTAAAGGTGACACTAAACAGCTAGTGGGATTAATAACTCGTTCAGATTTAATTGTCAATCCTGATGAGGAACAAATAGCTATTTTAATGAGTACTGATTTGGTTACTGCAAGTCCTGATGACGATGTTAAGGATGTAGCTAAAAAAATGATTGATAATAATGTTAGGAGAGTTCCTGTTGTTGATGATAATGGTGATTTGGTAGGTATTATCACTTCCTTTGATTTGGTATCCAATGTATTAATTAAACTTGAAAGTGATGATCCTGTTGAAAATTTCATGATTACTACAGTTCCAACAACATGGTATAAAACTCCTCTAAATGTTGCATTTGAAACTATGAAACAGTTCGGTCTTAAATCTGTTTTAGCTTTAAATGATTCTGCTAAATTAGTGGGTATTTTAACTGAAACTGATTTTATTGAAGAATCAGAAATTATCTCAGAACGTAGTGAACACAGTTCTACAGTAGGAACCGAAGGAGATAAATGGTCCTGGGACAGTACTTCTGTTTTATATATTGAGAAAAATTGTTTAAAATTCACTGACAAGCTTGTTGAAGATGTTGGTACACATAAAGTTGAAGTAGTTAATTCTAAAACTAAAGCATCTGACTGTGCTAAAAAAATGAAAACATTAAATATTGAACAAATTCCAGTTATTGGTGTGGAAGGAGAGTTAATAGGGCTTGTAAGAGCTAGTGATTTAATTAAAGCTTTAGTGGATTAAGTGTGGTGTATATGGCTCTTAATCCAGTTTTGGTAATAAAAGTTATGGATGGGAATTCTGTTGGTGTTAGAGCAAGACTTAAAGATGATTATGTTGAACATGAAATTGTCTTGAATTCAGTACTTGCTTATTACTGGGCCAATGATTTCCCTCCTGTTGTAAAATTTTTAGAACTTTTTGAATCTGTTATAAAAAGAACCATTAATGAGCTAATGCCTCATAAAAACTTAAATTTAAAATATGAAGTTAAGGCAGATGCAAAACTTGAAGATGCATCTGAAATAGAAATTAATTTGATTGAAGTTGAAGCTGATGGTATTGGCTTTAAAATTGATGGAAAACAATTAATTCTTCAGGGTTTTAGAAACACTGATAATTCTGAACTAACAGACTTTAAATTTAATGAAAGCTTTGATAAAAAGATAGAAACGCCGGATATTGTTTTAAAGAAATATGAGGAAATGAAAAATAAATAATTTTATACATTTCTTCGTATATCTTGTAATAATTCCATAAATTTATCTAAACATTCTTCTTTTGATTTGAAATTACTCCCTTTAATTAATCCGTTTTCATGGATTTCCTGATTTTCAATAAGTATTTTTTTGGAATCACTTGAAATTGCTTTGTCTTTCAGCTGATTTTTCGTATTTTCAATGTCTATTGTGTATGGGAGCTGATATTCAAAAGCACCCTTTGAGTAGTCAATAGTAATGCTTTCGTCATCATCAATTTCTGATAAATTTAAAGCTACTTTTTTAAAACCTATTGATTTTAATTTGTCTTTGATTTGTTTTAATGTGTTTTCATTTAATATTTTATTTAAGTCATCAACTTCACATAGGGCAAGCCCATTATTGTTGCGAACTTTTACGATTTCGCACTTTGTTTTTTCATAAATAAAATCTTCGCTCTCACTGACCTGTTTAATATTTTCCGGAGTCATTTTGGTGTTGGTAGGTAGTCTGGTTCCAAGACAGGTGGTTGATCTTGAAAAGGGGATATTGTGTTTGTTTAAGTATTCATGAATCTCTTTGGAAGTTAACTTGGCATGAATAAATGGACTTTCAACATTGTTTTTATATGTAATTAATATTCCTGGCCTGTCCAAAACCAGATCACTTATATTATTTCCGTCTAGAACAGATTCATAACCATTGTCTGTGGCATACTTTTTAATATTTCCATACATTAAATCTCTGCATACAAAGCATCTGTCTGATTTATTGGAGAGTAAATTTTCGTGCTCGTAGAAATTCAAATCAATAACTTTGTGCTTTATTCCAAATTCTTTGGCAGTTTTTTTGCAATGTTTAATAAAACCAGTAGGAAAGATGTGATTGTCAATAGTTATAGCTATTGGTTTGTCACTAACTTTAGATGCAAGGTATGCAAGTAATGTGCTGTCTGCACCTCCAGAAAAAGCTATTGCTATTTTGCGATTTTTAATAGTGTTTTCTACTTTTTCAATTTTTTCATCCAAATTCATTCTATCACATGTGTTATATGCCTTATTAAAGATTTTGCATCTTCTTTTTTAATATCCTCGCAAAATCGAATAAAGGTAACTAATCGGTCCTTTGTATCATCATCTAATTTTGAACTATTTAATGTTTGAGCATAATTTCTTTTTGGATAGAATGTGGATTTGGCAATAGAAAGCAATTCATCCTTTTCATCTTCAGTAATGATATTTTCTTTTACTGCTTTTGTAAATGTATATTCCATATTAATTAAAGGTTCGGATAATTGCTCTAAAGTTTCACTGTCAAGCATAACTGCAACATCATCATCAGAAGTTACCTTACCTGTTGCATACTGTTCATAAACATAACCGATTCCTTTCATACCTAAAGTATCCAGTTCGGAAGCTCTTAAAGCCCCCATACTGGATGCTCCAACAACAGTTATTCCTTCATCAATTGCTTTTAGGATTTCCCTATGTGCAACTGCCGAATTTTGATGAAAAACACCATCAATTATTCCAATAATGTCCGGATGTTCATTGATGGCCAGTCCGATATCTCCACGTTTGATTGGTCTTTTATAGATAACTTCAACATCGTCGTGGCTATCCAATATTTCTTTTGCTTCATCAAAGGAAAGTGATAATCCGGTATAAATTATTATTTTAACCATATAAATCTAAAATTTTAAGCAGCGGTCTCCAGCACGGGTGTTGTCTATGGAATAAAGTTCCATTGCCGGAATTACAATACGGACCACACTTACTCCAAGTTCAGGGCGTGTTAAATCACTATACAATATTTTGTCCAGCCCATTTTTCATTAATTCATCTTTAACAATTTCAATGTCTCGGGTTATGGAATTGGTACTTTTATCTTCAATATCTCTGAAAGATATTTTGTCTTCTTCATCTTCAAAATAACATTTATTGATTCTTTTCATACGTTCATAACCTGCTTTTCGTGCAAAATCAGCCCTTACAGTATCTTCACGAGCACCCTGAATTTGTGTTGCTCTGCTTTGAGCCACTTCAGTAAGAGCACGCAAAACAGCTATTTCAGGATTAAGATGAGTTCCAATACCTAAGGACAATAATCCTGCATCTTTTAAAACAGTATCATCTGCAGATGCAGCTATTGTGGGAACACCAACATCTGCTGTTAAGTCCATTAGCTTAATGTTAATTCCATTTTCATGGTATTTGTTAAGGACCTGATTAATATTTTCGCTATCAATGCTTTCAAGGTCGATCTGTTTTGAATTTTTATGGGTAAGCTCAAAAATACTCCATGCGTCTCTTTCGATAACTTCAAAAATTCCATGTAAAATTGCTTCTTCTAAAATATTTCCTGAAGCCAAACCATTAGTGTTTCCTTTAAATAGACTCTGAACATTATTTTCAGGAACATACGGATGATAAATTGCATTGGATGGAATATAATAATTCTCTCCAGATATTAAATCCTTTGAGATGCTCCATTCCAAATTTATTGTGTCGAGTAAATCTTTACTGAAATCTTTTGGCAGATTTAGAGAAATCGGATCAATATATTTTCCTTCTATTTCATTTAAACCTGCAATAACAGTTTCATCTGTGTCCTGCTTTTCAGCAGAGTATCTCTCAAAACCTTCCATCATAGCTGAAGCTTTAGCATGTTCAGGTGTAATTCCTTTACCTCCATAGATGCTTATTCCACCATCCTGAGCAGTAGGTCTAATAGCTGAAAAAACAGGAATTCCAATTCTGTCCAGATGTGTTATTTCAGTTATACGGGTTATTCCGGCGGTTTTTATTTTGCTTTCATTGTTTTTGATTGTTTTTGAAGGGGAGATTATTCTGTGTGTTCCTTTAAAAAATGTTATTTCTTGATTTTCCATTGTCTATTATCCTATTAAAATCTTTATTATACCTTCAACACCTACTGTCATGGAAAGATAAGTCATAATTCCTGAAATAGCAATTGTAACAATCCAGATTAATCCATTCCATCTGAGTACTTTGCTGCCGTCTAAATTCCAAATAGGAATCAGGTTAAATGTAGCTAAATAGCTGTTAATAGTAAATCCAAGTGAACAGACAAGGAATATGATTTGCATTGTTGGATTGAAAAATGCCATAGGATAAACTACAGTAGCTATCAATAGGAATACAATAGCAAGTACAATATTGACTATAGGTCCTGCTATAGATATGATACCATTGGTTTTGTCATCTAAGAAATTTGCATAAGTATAAACTGCTCCAGGAGCTGCAAATACAATTCCGCAAAAGGAACTGGCTAAAGCAATAATCAAACCAACCGGCCAGAGCTGATATTCAGACCAGTAACCAAAATGCATTGCACTGAATTTATGTCCAAGTTCGTGGAGAATAAATCCTAAACCTACACCTACCATTACAATAGGTAATATAAAGTACATTGCAGAGAAATCTCTGCCTGTATACAATATTGAAAAAGAAAGTGAGATAACGAAAAATGAAATTATTAAGTCCCTCACTTCATTGCTTGTAAATTTAAACATGGTTTTTACATATCTAATTTTATATATAAAAATTTTTTCAGTAAATTGCTTTTTATAGCATATAATATAGCACAATACCAAGTATGATAAGGAAGAAATTTAAGCAGTACAATGAAAGAGCACCTCTTAAGTATTTATCTTCATCAGATTTTGTGTATAAATAATATGTTATGATACATCCCGCTATTAAAACTGGAATAGTTATATAAAGACTGATATATTTTTTAATAATAAAAATAGCTATTGGGATAATGATAGCTATTGTTTGTTTTGCATTCATTTTTGCCTCCTTTTTAATTTGTAATTCCTAAAATTTCTGTAAATGGGATTGTAGTAAATTGGTGGAGTAATATGAAGAATGTGATTAATGCTATTGCTAAATATATTGCTTCTCCTTTTTTGGTTCTGTTTTCAAATGGTAAATATTTGTTGATTTTGTTTGGGTATATTAGCCATATGAAGCATGCTGTTGTGGATATCAGTAATCCTGCTATGTTTATTGGGGATGTTTCGTAGAGTCCTTGTGTGTATCCTAAATAGCAGCAGATAGATAGTACTGGCCAATAGTAGTTAGGTTCATAACCTGCATCATAAACGATTTCTCCATTTTCTTCTAGGCTGGAATCGTTAAATGTTTTAAATTTAAGGCCGATTCCTAAAAATGGCAGTGCAAATATTATTGCTAGTAATACGGATTTCATAACAGTTGCTCCAGCACACAAACACATCATAAGCACAGATAAAGATGTGGTTGAAAATCCTAAAATAGTAAATGCAAATATTTGATAAGAATATCCTCTAAAATTGTTAAAGTTGTATAATTTATATTTTTTATCTAATTCATCACTATAATATTCTATTAGAAATATTCCTCCTAATGCAAACAATAATAATAAGAAAAATAAAAATCCTATCCATGTAAATGGTGATATTGCAGTTGCTATTAATAAAAATCCTCCAAATACTTTTATAAATCTTTTTTTCACGGTTTTTTTATCTGCAAAATATTTCTCATCAATATTAAATAAATTAAATAATTTTAACATAGAATCACCTATGGTAAAGGAAATCCTGTAAAACTAGATACATAACCTTCACTAGTATCAGTCATTGCTTTATAAAATGTTTTCAAGTAAGTTTTCTTATTATGTCATTTGATAAACAGTTAAGCATTAATCTGCCCGTCCAATATATTGCTGCAGTTTCGCTAATTTTATTAACTGAAGCATGAAATAAAAATAATCTTTTTTTCATTAATATTTTATTCTGTGTTTAGATTAAATGCTATTTAATAATTTTAAAATAAAAATTATATATAACTGTTGTTCCAATATTTTGAAAGATATTAAAACCAGAAAAATATAATGTTTATTGATGAAAGGTGTAAAAATGGAAATAAATGAATTTCATATTAACAATATTTTAAAAGACATGGAAAAAAAGGAGTATCAGGGTTATTTGCTTGCACAATTTACAAATATTCACTATATTTCAAATTACAGACCTACTAGTTTTGCTTTTTGTGTTATAAAAGAAGATCCAATTATTTATGTATCAAAAATGGATATGGAGATAGCTAATAAAACATCAACAATTGAAGTTAAAGAATTTACTTCATTTTCAGACATGCTTGGAGAGCTTAAAAAGGAAGGAATTTCCAATTTGGCTATTGAACCGAGTTTGGTTTACAGTACATATGAAAAATTCAAAGATTCTTTCAATATAAAATCTGAAACATTTATTGATGCTCAAAGACAAATTAAAACAGCTGATGAAATAGATAAAATCCAAAAAGCAACACAGATTGCTCAAAAAGCATTTGTTGATTTGGATATTTTAAACAATACAAATCCTGAAAATATTGTTGCTCTGGAATTGGACAACTTAATGAGAAAATATGGTGCGAATGGCAGTTCTTTTGATACTATTGTAACAAGCGGTTCAAATTCAAGTCTGCCTCATGCAACACCTCAAGATAAACAGTTGGAAAAACCAATATTGATTGACTGGGGAGCAAAATATCATGGGTACTGTTCAGATAATACAAGAACTATTGTGTATACAGAAAAACAAAATGAAATTTGTGATATTGTAGCAGAAGCTCATGATAAGGCTATAAAAGCAATTAAACCTGGTCTTAAATGCTGTGAAATTGATAAGGTGGCTCGTGATATTATAAGTGAATATGGTTATGGTGATAATTACATTCACTCAACAGGCCATAGTGTAGGTTTGGATATTCATGAAATACCTACATTTTCAACTAAGGACAAAACAGTAATTGAGAAGGGCATGGTTATTACAGTTGAACCAGGAATTTATCTGGAAGATAATTTTGGTGTCAGACTTGAAGATACAATAGCTATTGAAAAAAATAAAGGAAGAATAATTGGTGATTTACCTTTAATTATTGAATAAGTTTTCAAAAATTGATTTAATTTACAACTGAGATTTTATATATTTTAAAGTTGTATTTTAATCTATGGAATCTAAAATTATTTATTCATTATCTTTATTTTTAGAAAATAAACTTTCTGAAGAGCAATTATCCAAAGTACAGGAATTTTTGCTAAGCGGGGACATTGGGATAGTTGCATCTAAATTTTTAGCTATTTTAATATTTTTTATTTTATTTGCAGATATTGTAATTGGAATATTCATTGTATTTTTTAAAATTTCTGATTTGTCTTTATTTTGGCTATATATACTAGGGCCTAATCCTATTAATAAACATAAAACAACAGATGTTTTAAGTTTGTATAAATATGTGTTCATGGAGTTTTTCTATATAGGGTTATTGGAAATAGGTTTGTTCTGTTGGGGGTTATCTTGTTAGACTTCCGAATGATCGGGAAGTTTAATCGATAATATCTTTTAGGGTAAACTTTGAATTTGTTTTATGTAAGATATGAACTCTTCGTTAGTCATCTTAAAATCGCGTTCTTTATAGTGTACATAATCTTCGAAATAGTCACTGGCTATATCGGCGACAATGTCTTTTCCATTCAGATTGTTATCGTTCAACTTTCTCTCTATTTTGTCTTTAAACCATTGTACGGTTTTTATTTTCTCCTCCCATAATTCGGGTTGTTCTTGAGACAAGACATGTTCGTTTTTAATAATCAGATAACATGTGGCATAAAATTTCTCGATACTCTTGAATATAGGTTTGAATGTTTCAAGTATGGGAGATTGTAGATCGTTCAAATAAATTTCAGTCTGTGTCATAAATGTATATGTTATGTTACAAAAATAAGATTAAAGTATAGAATAAAAAATATTTCTATAAATTAAATGGGAACTGTATTAGAAAATCATATAACTTATATAATAGTCGGGGGATAAAAACATAAGAATGCCCAATAAGGAAAATATGGGACAGATCAAAAGATGTGTGTAAATCTTTGTTTCTTTGATTTTTTGATAGATTGTTAGAACCTGTCGTATAAATATGACAG
>ERZ773194.234-NODE-234-length-74444-cov-5.622821_pt1 | contig 74444 bp, 89 predicted proteins | sample MGYA00511240_ERZ773194 | MGnify/ENA primary metagenome ERZ773194 (study PRJEB29015, sample SAMEA2737774) | human gut metagenome | biome: human gut; feature: human-associated habitat; material: faeces | place: China | collected 2012 ... | reverse complement strand
TCTGCCTTTGGAATCCGCTAAAGGGTTAACAACCCTTTAGAATCCCATTATTATATCGGCAGCGAATTTACTTTAAAATCTGTCGGTATAAAGAATATCAAAATCAACATTTCCGTCAATTCCATCAATTCTTCCGTGACTGCTTGCCTGCCAAAGCGCATATTCGCCGTCATAGTCGGTTTGCTCGGTGAAGTGCGCAAGCCACACGGGATTGAGTGCTTTTGAGTCATCGTTCCAGAAATTATTCAGGAAGTTCTTGCTGCTGTAGAGCATTGCCGAGTAGCCGTAGCTGTTCATTTCATCAGAAAACAGGCGATAATACTCGTTTAGGTCGTGAATGCTCATGCCGTACTTCTGAAAGCTTCCGAACTCCTCCCAGTCGTATGCCACGGGAAAGGCAAGCTGTGTTCCGTCAAGCTGAGTCGCGATCCAGTTTGCGTGGTCGCGCACATCCTGTTCTGAGCGGTCGGTGGTGTATATGTAAACTCCCACATCAAGTCCTGCCGCCTGAGCACCTGCGAGATTCGCCTGAAAGCGGTCGTCCATTGTAATATTGCTGTAGTAATAGCCGATTCGCATTATAACAAAGCTACAGCCTGCGTTTTTAACGGCATTGAAGTCGATATCGCCCTGCCAAGTTGAAATGTCAATACCGAAACGCACATTGTCAGCGGCGTATTTTTCCATGAAATCGGCAAAAGCAACAGGCTCGCCGTAGTCGGGGACAGGCGGAACAACTTCGGCAACGGAAATTGTAACGTCCCACGAGACTGCGTTTCCCGAACTGTCAGATGCAGTTGCGATAAGCGGATAGTCACCGACAGTATTCGGGTCAACTTCTCCAACATAGGTGAGTGTGGGAGCGCGGTCGTAATTGTCAGCAAAGCCCACATAGTCGTTAAGGTCGAACGGCATACCGCACTGATGAGTGGGGGACCAGCCTGAATTCAGAACAACAGGCGCGGTAGTATCAACAACGTTGTAGGTGATATCCTGAGAGAAAGTCCCTCCCCCGAAAGTATATGGTACGGAGAGCTGATGCTCGCCGAGTTCGCTTGTGTCAAGGATAGCGGAAGGCTCAGCAAGTTCTACATTTGTGTCGGTGATGTAGTCTCCGACAGTCAGCTTGTCATAAACTTCAACATTTCCTGCGCCTGAAAGTATGAGATCTTCCGGCGGAGCAGGAGCGGAAGTCGTTGCAGGAGCAGTGGTCTGTTCTTCGGCAGAAACGGTAGTTGGCGCTGTAGTTCTTTCAATATCTGAAACTGTTGTCTGGGTTTGGGCGACTTCCACCGTGTTGGGGACTTTATTGTCCGAGCCGCATGAGCACAGCAGGCACACGGCTGAGAATACAAGTGCAAATTTAACTTTCATACGACTCCTTTTCGGATTTTTTCTGCGGCTCGCTTTCGGAGTGCGAACCCTCGGCGCTTTCAGCATTTCTGTATTGCAGAGGAGGCAGGCCGTAAGCGCTGCCAAACAGTTTTACGAAATAAGAAGTGTTTCCGTAGCCGATAATAATTCCGATATCCTTAACGGAAAGATCTGTGGTTCGGAGCATTTCGGCAGCCTTTCTGAGACGGCTTGTAATAACGTCCTTGTTTACGCTCACGCCAAATGTTGCTGTGTAAAGATGCTGGAATCTTGAACGGCTCAGCGAAAGCTCACTTGCCATGTCGTCGATAGAGTAATCTCGTGACGGCCAGCGGTAAATCGACTCGCGTATCCACATAAGCTTCTCGAAATAAAGACTCTCGGAGGCTTTTTGCTTTTTTTCAGCGGAATTCACTTTCTCTCCGAGTTTATACAGCAACAGGTGAAAATAGAGGTCAACAGTGCTGTTTTTGTACTGATTTGACGAGTAATATTCAAAGCACATATTTCGTGCGATCGCCGAAATATCGGTGATATCATTTACATTTACGGGGCGGTTCAGCGGAATTCCAAGCTTGATTATCAGTTCAAGCTCCTCATTGCTCGGCCCGAAATGTATCCAGTCGTCAAAATATTCGTCTGCCGCAGGGTGGTAATGCTGAGGAGCGCCGGGTTCGTACAAAATAAAAGCGCAGGAACTCGTTTTTATATCTTTGCCGTCAACGCGGAAATATGCGGGAGACTTTATTATCAGCATAAGCCAGTCGCCCGTTCCCTCCGGACGGTCAATATAAAACGAGCGTCCGTGGCGGTGGTTGTAGCCTATTTCGTCCATTCTCACAAAAAATCACCTTCTTCAGCGTAATTATAGCATATTACCGAAGCAATGTCAACAAAACTGTGGGCGCATATTGCTGTGGGCATTTTGCGGAAACGGTCGCTTTGTCGGGGTTGATTTTTGAGTGGATCTCTGGTATAATTTAGGGAGTGTTGACACTAAGCCTAACAACGCATCTTTTCGGCAAAATTTCACGCATCCTGCGTTAAAAAGTCTTGACAGGCGACAGCCTGCCTGCGACTTTTTGCCTTGTCTACGTAAAATTTATGCTCGAAAATCTGCATATTATCTTAGTGTCAACACTCCCTAGATAAATCAGATGAATAGGAGAATGCCTGTGACAGTAATTTTATTTTTGATGGGCGGAATGTTTTTCACTATCGGAATGGTCATGACGATACTTTTTGCAAGTACATCGGGCATATTCAGGGAAAGCGGTATAGGTGTGTTTGTTCTTATTCCGCTGCTTTTTGCATTGATAGGAGCAGTTATGCTCGTTATCGCATTCCGACAGATGATTAGAAAAATGGAAGTACGCTCAAAGGGAACGCGCTATCCTGCAAAGGTATACGGCTATGTTGACGATTCCTCGTTTGTTGTGAATGGTCAGTACACAGTGAATACAAAGGTTCGCTTTTTTGACGTTAATCATTATGTGCGCGAGGCGATAATTCCTACGCAGTTTTCCAGAAACTCAAATATGTACGGAATCGGCATGACAATTGACATATTTGAATATAACGGAAGATTTAGCTGGGATCCGAGGTCGCTCAGATACGAGCATGTTACGGGCGAGGAGGAGCTTATGGACAACAGACCTGTCGTTCCCGAGGAGATGAAGCTTGTCGGAGTGACCTGTCCGTCATGCGGCGCGAATTTTCAGGCATCGAGCGGCTATGCGAACAGGTGTCCGTATTGTGACGGCTACATAAACGTCTGATCGCCAGAGCATAAGAAGAAAGGGAGAATATTATGAAGTATTTGATCGTTGTTGACGTTCAGAAGGATTTTGTTGACGGAGATCTCGGCAGTAAGGAGGCGGCAGAGATGCTGTCAAGGCTCATACAGAAAGTGAAAAGCTTTGACGGCGAGGTGATTTTCACAAAGGATACGCATTTTGAGAACTACCTTGAAACTCAGGAGGGAAGGCTTCTGCCGGTCAAGCATTGCATAAAAAATACCGACGGCTGGGAGTTTCCGACAGAGCTTGCTCCGCTTGCAGAGGGCAGAAAGGTTTACGAGAAATCTGCTTTTGCAAGCCGTCAGCTTGCGGAGGATATGCTGAAAAGTTACGAGTGCGGTAAGGTCGATTCAGTAGAGCTTGTGGGTATCTGCACGGATATTTGTGTAGTTTCAAACGCACTTATGCTCAAGGGATTCATGCCCGAGCTGACAATTTCAGTCGATGCCTCGTGCTGTGCCGGAGTAACTCCGCAGAAACATAACGCTGCACTCGATACAATGGAAAGCTGTCAGGTCATTGTAACAAACAGGTGACGAGGCTTAACGCAATAAAACAGTCCCACACGTTAGTGATTTGTGTGAGACTGTTTTATTATTTCAGATCAGTTTTTATCTGTTGAATCTTGCGAGGAACTGCTTTACTCGGTCGGAAGCATTTTCGCCAAAGAGCACGGACGGTTCATTCTGTTCTACGATAACGCCGTTTTCCATGAAGATAACGTGATCGGCAACATCTCTCGCGAAAGACATTTCATGAGTTACGACAACCATAGTCATGCCCTCTGCCGCAAGTTCTTTGATTACTTTCAGGATCTCGCCCGTAAGTTCGGGGTCGAGTGCCGAGGTGGGTTCGTCAAAGAAAAGAATATCAGGGTTAAGCGTGAGTGCGCGCGCGATAGAAACGCGCTGCTGCTGTCCGCCCGAAAGTTCGCAGGGATAGGAGTCCGCCTTGGTTTCAAGACCCATTTTCTTCAGAAGCTCCAAGGCATTCTGCTTGGCTTCTGCTTTGCCGCGTTTGAGCACGCGGACGGGAGCTTCGGTGATGTTTCTCAGAACAGAGAAGTGCGGAAAAAGATTGAAATTCTGGAACACAAGACCGGTTTTCAGACGAATCTCGCGCAGAGTTTTTGCATCTCTGTAGCCGTCTTTGGTGAGCATTTCCTCGCCGCAGACGGTAACTTCACCGCTGTCGGCACGTTCAAGCTGAGTAAGACAGCGCAGGAGCGTGGACTTACCCGAACCGGAAGGCCCGATTATCGCAACGACTTTGCCCTTTTCGACATTAAAGCTGATATCTTCGAGGACGCAAAGCTTTCCGAAGCTTTTTTTGAGGTTTTTTACCTCCAGTAAGTTTTCCATGTTACGCCCCCTATTTGTAGTAGTTCAGCTTTTTCTCGGCAAGACCGAAGATCATAGTCAGGATCGTTGCCATTGCAAATTAGAAAAGCCCTGCCATGAAAAGCGGAGTGAGCGAACTGAAAGTCGTCATCTGCTTTTTCGCTATGTACATGACTTCCATGTAGCCCATTGAGTAGGCGAGTGAAGTGTCCTTTACGAGCGTTATGACTTCGTTTGAGGACGCAGGAATTACGCGCTTTACCACCTGCGGCAGAATGATCCTGAAAAATGTCTGGAGCTTTGAAAAGCCGAGCATTGCTGCCGCTTCGTACTGTCCCTTTGGAATGGACTCTATGCCGCCGCGGAAGATTTCCGCAAAATAAGCTGCGTAGTTGAGCACGAATGCGAGCAGTATCATGCGAAACATATACACAACGCCTGCATCGCCCCTGAGTTCAACGCCGTTGAGGAGATTTTGCAGAAACGCAGGGCAATGAGGATTGCTGCGTATTGTCGGCACTGAGTAGTACACAACAATTATCTGAAGCAGCAGGGGAGTTCCGCGCATGATAAGGATGTAAAGATTGGTAAGCCATGAAACAGGCTTGAATTTGCACATTTTGAGCAGAGCCACGACCATTCCGAGCGGGATCGAATACAGCAGAGTGAATCCGAAAAGTTTAAGCGTCGGCGGCAAATAGCTCAGCATGAGCTTGAACAGATGCAGGATCTCATCGGCTGTCATAGGATATCTCCTTTCACGGCGGCTATTACTTTACAGTAGTAATGTCGCTTCCGAACCACTTGGTGGAGATTTCGCCGAGAGTGCCGTCAGCCTTGAGTTCGCTGAGAGTATTCTGAACCTCATCGCGGAGTGCCTGATCGCCCTTGCGGAATCCGATAGCGTACTCTTCCTTTTCAAGGCCCTCGGGAAGAATGACAAAATCCTTGCCCTCTGAAGTGATGAGGTAGTTTGCAACAACAGAATCCATGAAAACAGCGTCCGAGAATCCGAGTTCAAGCTGCTGGAGAGCAGTTACATTGTCCTCAAGAGGAGTTGTTGTGATGTCGTTTGCAAAATCAGCATTTGCGAGGATCTCCTCAGCAGTAGAACCAAGCTGAACAGCTACAGTCTTGCCCTTGATGTCATCAAGGCTCTTGATATCGCTGTCTGAGGGAACTACGAAGATCATCTCATTCTCCATGTAAGGGTCGGAGAGGTTCATTGCCTCAGCACGGGAGGGGCTGATTGACATACCGTTCCAAACGCAGTCGATTCTGCCGGATTCCAGATCCTGCTCCTTAGCGTCCCATACGATAGGCTGCTTAACGAGCGTAACACCCATTTTGTCGCAGACTGCCTGAGCCACGTCGATATCGAAACCAACTATCTCATTGTTTTCGTCGCTGAATCCCATAGGAGGGAATGAAGCGTCAAGGCCGAGAACGAATTCTCCGCTGTCAAGAACCTTCTGGAGCGAATCGTCAGAAGCAGATGTGCTTGATGAATTGCCGGACGAGCTGTCCTTATCGGAAGCCTTGCCGCAGCCGGCAAGATTAGCCATAAGTACGAGTGCAGCAGCGGCTGAAAGAACTTTTGTAAATTTCATAACAGGTAATTCTCCTTCATTATCAGAACCTTTCCGAATGGGAAATAGTATTTCTGTGCGGAAAGATCCCAGAATATTAATGCTCTAACATTATACCATACTAATCAGCTAAAGTAAAGGGGTGTTGCTGGATTTTCGGCGTAATTGGCAAAAAAGGACTGATTTACATCAGTCCTTTCATGTATTACAGCCTGCACTTGAAATCCTCATAGCTAAAGCTTCTGAGAGTTTCTGTCGTTCCGTCCTTTTTCAGCAAAAGAATTGACGGGAGCGGCATACCGTTGAAGGTGTTGTTTTTGACCATTGAATAGATAGCCATGTCTCCGAAAACGAGCCTGCCGCCGACTTCAAGAGGTTTGTCAAATGAGTATTCGCCGATAACGTCGCCTGCAAGACAGGTCTGCGAGCCGAGGCGGTAGGTGTATTCAAGACTGCCTGCTTCTCCCGAACCAAACAGCGGCGGACGGTACGGCATTTCAAGCACATCAGGCATATGACACGCCGCCGAGGTGTCGAGGATCGCTATGGGCATATCATTGCGTGTGATATCGAGAATTTCCGTAACGAGATAGCCTGCGTTGAGTGCAAAAGCCTCGCCGGGTTCGAGAAAAACTTCAAGACCGTATTTATCCTGCATTCTGCGTATGCACTTTTCAAGGAGCGGAATGTCATAGTCATCTCGGGTGATGTGATGGCCGCCGCCGAAATTTATCCATTCAAGGGAAGAAAGTACATCGCCGAATTTCTGCTCTACTGCATCGAGTGTTTCTGCAAGAGCGTCCGAATTCTGCTCGCATAGTGTGTGAAAGTGCAGTCCGCTAACTCCGCGAAGGTCATTTCTGTCGAAGTTGACATTGGTTATGCCGAGCCTTGACTTCGGTGAACATGGGTCGTATATCTCGTGTCCCTCCTGAGTGGAACATTCGGGATTCACCCTGAGGCCGATCTTTCTGCCAGCTTTCAGTACACGGTCGCGGTACTTGTCAAGCTGGGAAAAAGAGTTGAAAATAATGTGTCCGCAGTATGAGATCATCTCGTCTATCTCATTTTCGCGGTATGCGGCTGAGAAAACATGGTTTTCGCCGCCCATCTCCTCGTATCCGAGCCTTGCTTCGTAAAGTCCGCTGCAAGCTGTTCCCGAAACGTATTCGCGTATTTTCGGATAGATGTGGTAGCATGAAAAAGCCTTTTGCGCCAGAAGTATCTTGCAGCCTGTTCGCTTTTCAACATTGTTTAAAATTTCAAGGTTGCGGACGATTCGCTCCTCGTCCACAACATAGCAGGGCGTGGGGAGCGAATTTATATCAAGTTTTTCTATCATATAAATCTGACTGCTGTTCCGTAAGCGATGACCTCGGCTGCACCCTGCACGATAGCCGAAGTGGAATAGCGAACATTGACAACAGCGTCCGCACCCATTGACTGAGCCTCCTGTATCATGCGCTGGGTTGCGATCTCACGCGCCTCGTTCATCATTTCGGTGTAGGCTTTAAGTTCGCCGCCGATAATGGTCTTGAATCCCTGCATGATGTCCTTGCCGACGTGCTTTGACTGTATCGTCGAACCCTTTACCAGTCCGAGCATACCTAAATTTTTTCCTGCGATGTAATCAGTATTTACAAGTATCATAACTGTTTTCTCCTCAATTTTTTATCAGTCTACGAGAGTCGGGTCGAAATCTTCTTCCCAAGGAAGTCCCCATTTGTTGAGTGCCTCCATGAACGGATCGGGATCGAATTCCTCAATATTGTAAACTCCTGCCTTGTTCCATGTGCCGTTGAGTATCATCATAGCGCCGATCATTGCGGGAACTCCGGTTGTGTAGGAGATAGCCTGCGAGCCGACTTCCTTGTAGCACTCCTGATGATCGCAAATGTTATAGAGATAGTAGTTCTTATCCTTGCCGTCCTTTTTGCCGCGGAAAATACAGCCGATATTGGTCTTGCCGACAGTTCTCGGGCCGAGTGATGCAGGATCGGGGAGAACAGCCTTGAGGAACTGCAGCGGAACTATCTCTCTGCCCTCATACATGATAGGTTCGATAGAAGTCATTCCTACATCTTCAAGGCATTTGAGATGAGTGAGATAGCTCTGACCGAATGTCATGAAAAAGCGAATTCTCTTTATGCCTTTAATGTTGAGGGCGAGCGATTCAAGCTCCTCATGGTGGAGCAGGTACATATCCTTTTCGCCAACGCACTTGAAGTTGTAAACGCGCTTTATCTCCATAGGCTCGGTCTCGACCCACTTGCCATCCTCAATGTAGCTTCCCTTGGCGGAAACTTCGCGGATGTTTATTTCTGGGTTGAAATTTGTTGCGAACGGATAGCCGTGGTCGCCGCCGTTGCAGTCAAGAATGTCAATGTAGTTGATCTCGTCAAACTCATGCTTCATTGCGTAAGCGGAGAACACTCCTGTAACACCGGGATCAAAGCCGCTTCCGAGCAGAGCGGTGATACCTGCTTTTTCAAATTTCTCACGGTATGCCCACTGCCACTTGTATTCGAACTTTGCTGTGTCGAGCGGCTCATAGTTTGCGGTGTCAACATAGTGAGTCTTTGTAGCAAGGCAGGCGTCCATTATCGTGAGATCCTGATAGGGGAGTGCGAGATTGAGCACAACATCGGGCTTGTAGCTCTCAATGAGTGCGATAAGCTCGTCAACGTTGTCGGCATTTACCTGCGCTGTCTCGATAACCGTCTTGGTGGTGGGCTGGAGTTTCTCCTTGAGCGCGTCACACTTGGATTTGGTGCGGCTCGCTATCATGATCCCCTCAAAAACTTCGCTGTTCTGACAGCACTTGTGGATAGCAACGGAAGCAACTCCGCCGCAGCCGATGATCATACATTTTTTCATATTCCAAATCTCCTTTTTATTGGTGAAAGATCATTTATCGTATTGGTCAGTTCACGACATTGCGAGCAGCATTTCGCGGATCACCTTGCAGGCAACAGCGGTGGAAACTCCACTCTGGTCGTAAACAGGACTTAACTCATTTGCGTCACAGCCGACTATGTTAAGACTTCCGCAGACAAGCTCAAGCGCGTCCCTGAGTTCGCTGAAAGTAACTCCGCCTGCCTCGGGAGTGCCTGTGCCGGGAAAAATCGACGGGTCGAGAACATCAAGATCGAGCGTCATGTAAACATTTTTCCCCTTTAGTTTTTCGACAGTCTCAGCAAGACCGTCAAAGCTGAATTTGTGCATTTCCGTATGCTCGGCGGCAAATCTGAACTCGTCACGGTCGCCGCTCCGTATTCCAAACTGGAAAATGTGACCGTCGCCAACAAGCTCGTGACATCTTCTGAGCACGCACGCGTGGGAGAGTTTCTGCCCGAGGTAATCATCTCGCAGATCCGCGTGGGCATCAAAGTGTATTATGTAAAGATCGGAGTATTTTTGGCAGACTGCTCTTACCGCTCCGAGCGTCACAAGATGCTCTCCGCCGATCATGAAAGGCACTTTGCCGTCATTCAGAATAGTGCGCGTTCTCTCGGTTATGTCGTCAACTGCGCGGTCGGTATCACCGAACGGAAGTTCAAGGTCTCCGCTGTCAAAATAGCAGTAGTCGAGCATATCCTTGTCCTGATAGGGGGAGTAGGTCTCGATACCGAAACTTTCATTTCTTATCGCTGACGGAGCAAATCTTGTTCCCGGACGAAAGCTTGTCGTTCCGTCGAATCCTGCGCCGAACAGCACGATCTTTGCGTCCTCATATTCGCTGTCGCAGGCGATGAAGGTCTGTACGTTCTTATTCAACATCTCTCAGAAGCTCCTCTACATAGTTTGGCAGGGCAAAAGCGCCTGCGTGAAGCCGTGTGTTGTAGTATCTCGTATTGATCTCGAGCATACTCCACTTAACGGGATTAAAGTCGTTTATCGGGTGATATTTCTTTGAGGCAAAACCAAAGAGCCAGTGTCCCGAGGGATAGGTCGGGATATGTGCCTGATAGACCTTGCTTATCGGGAAACTCTCAACGATCCTCTTGTGAGAGCGCTGCATAGCTGCCGCGTCCTCATCGTAAAACGGGCTTTCGTGCTGATTTACCATTATTCCGTCCTCATGGAGAGCGTTGAAGCAACTGCCGTAAAATTCCTTCGTGAAAAGTCCTTCTCCCGGGCCGAACGGGTCTGTTGAATCGACAATGATGACATCATAACGATTTTCACAGCGGCGTATGAACTTCACGCCGTCCTCGTAGTAGATGTGAACTCTTGGGTCGTCAAAGCGGCAGGCAGTAGTCGGCAGGTACTTTTTGCTCACCTCGACCACAAGCTCGTCTATTTCCACGAGGTCAATGCTCTCGACTGAGCTGTATCGTGTAAGTTCGCGGACAACTCCGCCGTCTCCCGCGCCGATAACGAGAATATTTTTCGGTTTTGGGTGAACAGCCATCGGTACATGGGTGATCATTTCGTGGTAGATAAACTCGTCCTTTTCGGTGAGCATCATGTAGCCGTCAAGCGTGAGAAAGCGTCCGAATTCCTTTGAATCGAAAACGTCAATGCGCTGGAATTCGCTGTTTGCGCTGTATAGCTGGTGATCTACCTTTATCGAAAACTTGACATTCGGCGTGTGCCTTTCTGTGAACCATAATTCCATATTATTCCTCCTCGCCGTTTCAGCCTAAATCAGTACGTTGAGGCGTTCAATGTTTATATCCTCCGTACCTGTCATGGAGCAGCCTTTTTCCTTGGCATACTTTATGTATTTTATTATTTCGTCGGTGATAAGCTCGCCGGGAGCAAGTATCGGTATCCCGGGCGGATAGCACATAACGAATTCGCTGCAAACACAGCCTGCCGCCTCATCAAGCGGAAGCGAACGCTTGCCGCCGTAGAAAGCATTCCGCGGAGTTTCGGCAACTATCGGGTTTATGTATTCCTGAGTCAGGAGTCCAGACTCGGTTTTGCCAAATCGTCTCTTTATCTCCGAGAGCGCACTGATGAGCCGTTCAATATCGCGGTTTCGGTCGCCGACTGAGATGTACGCGAGAATGTTTCCGATATCGCCGAATTCTATCTGTATGTCATATTCGTCACGGAGCAGGTCATACACCTCTATTCCCGCAAGGCCGATAGGCAGAGTGAAAATGCTGAGTTTTGAAATGTCAAAATCGTAAATGCTGTCGCCGTTGATAAGCTCCCTTGAATAGGCGTAATAGCCTCCTATGGCGTTGATCTCCTCGCGCGCGTATTCAGCCATTTCAACGGTTTTTGAAAAAATATCCCTGCCGTGGAGCGCGAGCCTCTTTCGGGAAATATCAAGGCTCGAAAGCAGAAGATATGAGGCGCTCGTGGTCTGCGTGAGGTTTACGATCTGGCGCATATAGTCGGAGTTAACGTTTCTGCCCATAAGCAGGAATGAGCTTTGCGTGAGACTTCCTCCGGATTTGTGCATACTTACCGATGCCATATCCGCTCCTGCCGCCATTGCTGTGAGCGGAAAATTATCGCCAAAGTAGAAGTGCGTTCCATGAGCCTCGTCAACGAGCACGAGCATTCCGTGAGCATGGGCAAGTTCGGTGATCTTCTTCAGATCGGAACATATTCCGTAGTATGTCGGATTATTCACCATTACAGCTTTGGCATCAGGGTTTTCGAGAATTGCCTGCTCCACCTGCGAGACTGACATTCCGAGCGCGATACCGAGCGTATTGTTTACATCGGGATTCACATAGACGGGGACAGCTCCGCATAGAATAAGTGCATTTATTGCGCTTCGGTGGACATTTCTCGGCATGATTATCTTGTCGCCGCTCTTGCAGGCATATAGTATCATGCTCTGAACGGCAGAGGTAGTTCCCCCGACCATGAAAAACGCGCTGTCTGCACCAAAAGCCTGTGCCGCGAGATCCTCCGCGTCACGGATAACAGATACCGGATGGCAGAGGTTGTCGAGGGGCTTCATTGAGTTTACGTCCACGCTCATGCAGGCTTCTCCGAGAAAATCCGTGAGTTCCTGATTGCCGCGTCCGCGCTTGTGTCCCGGAACATCAAAAGGTACAACGCGCATTCTGCGCATTTTTTCCAAAGCCTCGTAGATCGGGGCATTATCCTGAGTAAGAGCCATTTCCAAACACATTCCTTCCGCTGAATATTTCAATCATTTCTTTTCTGAGGGCGTTTGTTATGTCAAGTCTGCTTCTCGGTGAAAGCTCTCTTACGTCCGTATTAAACAGATAATTTTGCAGTTCGATATCTTTGATGAGCATTTTCGTGTGGAACATATTCGCCTGATAGACATTGATATCGACCGCATCGTATTTATCGAGAATAGCTTCGTCCACATAGTTCTGAATAGATGTTATCTCGTGGTCTATGAACAACTTTTCTCCGTCAAGATTTCTCGTGAATCCCCGGACGCGGTAGTCCATTGTGATGATATCCGAGTCGAAACTGCCGATGAGGTAATCGAGGGCGGTGAGGGGAGTTATCTTGCCGCAGGTGGCTACGTCTACGTCCACGCGGAAAGTTGCTATGCAGGTATCGGGGTGGTATTCGGGATAAGTGTGGACTGTAACATGGCTCTTGTCGAGATGAGCGACAGTCTCACTGCCTCCCGCGGGGATCATTGTGTCGTCCGCGATAAGAAAGGTAGCGGAAGCTCCCTGCGGATCGTAGTCCTGCCGCGAAACACTCAGCACCTGCGCTCCTATCATTTCGGTAAGATGCGTCATTATCTCGGTAATACGCTTGGAATTGTAAGCCTCATCGACGTATGCGATATAATCGAGCTGAGCCTTTGGCGTTCTGGCGTAACAGACATCGTATATGTTAAAGCTTAGTGATTTTGTGAGATTATTAAAGCCGTAAAGCTTCAGCTTATTATTCATATAACACACCTCGGAAATATATTTGTATTCGCTCCCCGTATCCCAATCGCTGTATATAACAAAAAAGCGCATACAGACTTACACAGCCTGCATACGCGTGAAATACCTAAAACTTCACTATGGTTTCAGAGTCTATATAAGCAAGATACTACCCTTTACTACTCTTATTGACCTTTCACAAGCTGATGAAAACTTATAAAAACTTAATCGCCGCTTTGCAGCGTACGAATCAATAAGGCAACAGAAGTTGCCAGCCGAAAAAATATCGGCAGTCGGCATCTGACCCGGCTGTCCGTATGGCCTCAACTCCGAACGGAGTGGTCAAAATCTTGCTTTGAAACCGAAGCTTCTTTTGCAAATTAAATTTTGGAATATGGATCTTACTCATAAACCGTTATTATTCTATCACATTGAAACGGCTGTGTCAATACTTTTCGGAAATTTTTATTTTTGCTTTGCTCAAAGGCAGTTCTCAGAAGTAATTGACATTTAATAGTGTGTGTGATATAATTTATAGAGATTTAATATGTTTATTCAGAGACTGTCTGCACAGATAATACACAAGTTTTTGAGGTGAAATTGCCTTAAAAATGCCAATATTTCTGAACATATTTTCTATGCAGAAATGTTTCTATAATCTACTGAAGAAGGATCGAATAATATGCATAAGGAATTTCTTATGGGAAATGCCGCGATTGCCCGTGGTGCGATAGCGGCAGGTCTGAACCTTATCTCAGGCTACCCGGGAACTCCGTCAACGGAGGTTCTCGAAACCACAGCAAAGGTAAACGACGGCTCGATTTACGTTGAGTGGTCGGTAAACGAAAAGGCTGCTCTTGAGCTTGGAGCAGGAGCGGCTTACAGCGGTGCGCGTTCAATGGTGACCATGAAGCAGGTCGGACTGAATGTAGCCTCAGATCCGCTGATGAGTCTCGCGTATATCGGCGTAAAGGGCGGAATGGTGATAATGGTTGCCGATGATCCCGGCCCGATATCTTCCCAGACCGAGCAGGATACACGCCATTTTGCGGCGTTTTCAAAGCTGCCATGCTTTGATCCCTCGTCCGTGCAGGAAGCTTATGACATGATTCAGGACGCTTTTGAGTATTCCGAAAAATACGGCACTCCAGTGCTTTTCCGTCCTACGACAAGAGTCTGTCACGGATACGCTTCAATAGAGGTAAAGGACGAAAACGAGTACAGCCGCAATATTCCCGAGGGATTCGTGAAGGATTCTTCAAAGTGGGTCATTTTTCCGCGCCTTTCCTACAATGCTCACATTCACATTGAAGAACGTAACGCGGAGCTGTCAAAGGTTTTCTCGGAATATCCACGCAATGTTATCATTCCCGAAAAGGCAGAGGGCTGCAAAAAGGGAATCGCCACACATGGGATCAGCTATACATACACGGCTGAGGCTCTGCGAGATAAGGCAGCTCCGCGCGTATTCAAGGTTGCTACTCCGTTTCCGTTCCCCGAACAGCAGGCTGTTGAGTTTCTGAGCGGGCTTGACGAGGTTCTGTGTATAGAGGAGCTTGACCCGATAATCGAGCGCGAACTGACATACATCTGCGGAAAGTATCATCTTCCGACAAGAATTCTCGGCAAGCTCACCCACAATGTAAAAACAGCGGGCGAGAACACCTGCTCATCGGTGCTTGAAAATATATCGGAATTCATGGGCTGGGCGATACCTGCTGCCGCAAAGGCTGAGGAAGCACCGCCGCTTCCCGTCAGACCTCCCGTACTCTGCGCAGGCTGTCCGCACAGAGCATCATTCTTTGCCGTCAAGGAAGCAATGAAGGGGCAGAAGTCTGTGTTCTGCGGCGATATCGGCTGCTACACGCTCGGAAATGCTCAGCCGCTTGACATGGTCGACACTTGTCTCTGCATGGGCGCAGGCGTTAACATCACTCAGGGAATCGGACGAATAGAGCCTGATACCAAGTGCTTTGCCTTTGTGGGAGACTCCACGTTCTTTGCCTCGGCAATTACAGGTGCAGTCAATGCGGTCTATAATCAGGCGGACATGACACTTGTTATTCTCGATAACTCTACGACTGCAATGACGGGACATCAACCTCACCCGGGTACAGGAAAGACCATGATGGGCGAGATAGTCGAAAAGGTGAGCATTCAGGAAGTTCTGAAAGGCGTTGGCGTAAAGGTCGTTGAGACCGTAGATCCGCTTGACCTTAAAAAGTCGATCGAGACCGTTAAGCGCGTTGCCGCTGAGGAGGGCGTAAAGGCGATTATTTTCAAATCACCCTGCGCAGTTCTTATAAAGCCTGAAAAGCCTGCGGTCATTGATAGCGAAAAGTGCACCGGCTGTAAACGCTGCATAAAGACTCTCGGCTGTCCGGGAATAATAATGAGCGGCGGCAAGGCGGCAATAGAAAATTCTCTCTGTACAGGCTGCGGACTGTGTTCTCAGGTCTGTCCGTTCGGAGCTATAGGAGGTGTTTCCCATGCAGAGTAATATCCTTATATGCGGAGTCGGCGGTCAGGGTATTGTCCTCACGTCAAAGCTCATTGCCGCAACCGCTATGGAGCACGATATTCCCGTAATGAGCGCTGAAACGATAGGCATGGCGCAGAAGGGCGGAAGTGTTTTCAGCTTTCTGCGTCTGGGCGATGACATATACTGTCCCATGTTCCCCGAAAAGAGCGCAGACCTTCTTATCGGATTTGAACCTGCTGAAGCAGTTCGTATGCTGCCGTATCTCAAGGACGGGGGACAGGTAGTCGTGAATGAACACCCTATCATGCCTGTTACTGCAACTCTCAGCGGTTCTGACTACACGGGCAGCGAAATGCTCGGTTATTTAAAGCGAAATGTTAAAAATCTCATTATTGTAAACGGAACTGAAGCCTGCGAAAAGATCGGTTCGCCAAAGGTCCTCAACATGATAATGCTCGGAGCATCGGTCAGAAACGACGTTTTGCCGTTCTCGGTCGATGATATCGAGGCTACCATGAAAAAGACCGTAAAACCGCAGTTTATCGAAATGAACAGCAAGGCTCTCAGGTATGTATGAGAGGAAAGGATAAGAAAATGAAGATCACACAGCAACAGCTTGACCTTGTAAACGACAGGATACGCGCACTTATCGAGGCGGACAGCTTCTACGGCAAAAAGCTTGCAGAGGCAGGCATCACGCACATCGACTCTCCCGAGGAGTTTACGAAGCTTCCCTTTTCGGAGAAAAAAGACCTCCGCGATGCTTATCCGCTCGGACTTATGACAGCTCCCGAGGAGAAGATAGTTCGCATTCACTCATCATCAGGAACAACGGGAACTCCCGTAATAATCCCTTATACAGCAAAAGACGTTGACGACTGGGGAGAGATGTTCAAGCGCTGCTACGAGGTAGCAGGTATCACAAACATGGATCGCATTCAGATAACTCCCGGATACGGTCTGTGGACGGCAGGGATCGGATTCCAGAACGGCTGCGAAAAGCTCGGGGCAATGGCAGTTCCCATGGGCCCGGGTAATACGGAAAAGCAGCTTGAAATGATGCAGGCGCTCAAGAGCACTGTTCTCTGCTCGACTTCTTCTTATGCGCTCCTGCTTGCCGAAGAAATCGAAAAACGCGGCATAAAGGATAAGATCTACCTCAAAAAAGGCGTTATCGGTTCGGAACGCTGGAGCGACAAGATGCGCAAGCACATTTCGGAGTCGCTCGGTATTGAGCTTTACGATATTTACGGACTTACGGAGATATACGGCCCCGGAATCGGCATAAGCTGTGAGTGCAATGACGGTATGCACTACTGGGATGACTATATTTATCTTGAAATTATCGATCCTGTTACAGGAGAACCTGTTCCCGACGGAGAAATGGGTGAGATAGTGTTAACAACTCTCGTTAAGGAGGGCGCACCTCTTATCCGCTACAGAACGCATGACCTTTCCAGGATCATTCCCGGCAAGTGCAAGTGCGGCAGATGTTTCCCGAGAATAGACGTTATCATGGGACGCACAGACGATATGATGAAGATCAAGGGCGTAAACGTGTTCCCGAGTCAGATAGAGGAGGTTCTCGGCAAGTTCAGCGAGATAAACAGCGAGTATCAGATCCGTATCTCCCACCTTGACGGAAAGGACACAATGCGAATTTACGTTGAATCCACGGGCGATGTTGACTTTGAGAATCTCAGCAAGAGGATTTCGGAAAAGGTTAAGAGCAAGATAGGCTTTACTCCTATCGTCAAGGTCGTAGAGGTGGGCGTTCTTCCGAGAAGCACCAAAAAGACGGCAAGAGTTATTGACGAAAGATTTGACTGATAAACTGATAAAAAGAAAAGAGGCTTTCCCGATGTGGGAAGCCTCTTGTTTTTATACTATTGCGGTGTTCAGAGCTTTTTCACCATTGTAACGTGGGGGCAGCCTTCATCATCATGCAGGTCATCAGTCGCGTGATAGCCTAAACTCTCGTAAAACTTCTGCACTCTGCATTGAGCTGAAAGTGAAATGCTGTCGGCATTTTTTTTGGCGGCTTTGGATTCAAGAGCCTTTATGACCTCTGAACCGAGCGAGTTTCGGCGGAATTCTTTCAGCACGGCAACTCTGCCGATAATATATGAGTTCGGTTTGTCGCTGTCGGGAAAAAGTCTCCCCGTTGCAACAGGTTTTCCGTCAGTATTGTAAAGGACGACATGAGTCGATATTTTGTCGGTTTCGTCAAACTCGTTGTGGAATCCCTGCTCCTGCATGAAAACTGCCTTGCGTATATACATCGCATCGCCGCAGAGTTCGTCATAGAATCGTGCCTTGATCTGCATATTACAGCACCTTCGAGAGAAAACTTTTCAGACGCGGATTCTTCGGGTTGGAGAAGAATTCCGCAGGAGCGTTTTCCTCGACAATAACTCCGCCGTCCATGAAGAGAACGCGCGAAGCAACTTCTCTTGCAAAACCCATTTCGTGGGTCACGACAACCATAGTCATGCCGTCATTGGCGAGCTGCTTCATCAGTTCGAGAACCTCGCCGACCATTTCAGGGTCGAGAGCGGAGGTAGGCTCGTCAAAGAGTATGACTTCGGGGTTCATCATAAGTGAGCGCGCAATCGCGATCCTCTGTTTCTGACCGCCCGAAAGCTGACTCGGATACGCCTCTGCCTTATCGGAAAGGCCAACTTTTTTAAGCAGTTCCTCAGCCTTTTTCTCAGCCTCCTGTTGGTTCATGAGGTTGAGCTTTACGGGAGCAAGCGTGAGATTCCTTTTGATTGTCATGTTTGAAAAAAGGTGGAAGTGCTGGAAAACCATGCCCATTCGCTCGCGAACCTGATTGAGCTTTTTCTCTGAGCAATTTATGATGTCCTCTCCGTCAAAGTAAATTTCGCCGGAGGTAGGAGTTTCAAGCTGATTGAGACAGCGCAGGAAAGTGCTCTTGCCCGAACCCGAAGGCCCGATGAGGACGACTTTTTCGCCCTTTTCAATGGTAGTCGTGATTCCTTTGAGTATCTCCTGATCGCCGAACGACTTTCTTAAATCTTTAATGTCTATCACTTTTTGCGAGCCTCTTTTCTAAGCGTGATACGAGGAATGTCAGTATCATTACCATGAACAGGTAGATGAGTGCGACCGCGATAAGCGGCAGGAAAGCCTCGTAGGTTCGGCTTCTGATGATGTCTCCGCCCTTGGTGAGATCCTGAAGGGCGATATATCCCGAAACGGAAGTCTCTTTCAGGAGAACGATAAACTCGTTTGCGAGAGCTGGCAGGACATTTTTGAATGCCTGCGGAAGAATGACATATATCATGATCTTGGAGTAGCTCAGACCGAGACTCTTGCCTGCCTCGAACTGTCCGTTGTCGATAGACATAATGCCCGAGCGGACGATCTCCGCAACATAGGCGGCAGAGTTGAGACCGAAAGCGAGCACTCCGACCAGCAACTTGTCAATGTTTACTGACGCGAAGATGACATAATAGATTATAAGGAGCTGAACCATTACAGGAGTGCCTCTTATAACTGTAAGGTATATCTTGGCGATTACGTTGAGAATTTTGAATTTTCCCGTTTTATCGTGCATTGCACGGATTATTGCTATCACGAATCCGAGGAGCATTCCGATGATAACCGCGAAAAAGGTTATCATCAGAGTGGTTTTCAGACCCTCTGTGAGGTATCTCCAGTTGGATTCATAAATAAAGGTGTCGTATAGTTTATCTTTGAATCCGTCCAGTATATTTTTTAATCTGTCCAGTATAGTCATAGTCTGTGTATACCCCGATCATCAGTCTTTTCTTGTGATGATTACCTGCTTGGTTGTGGTATAACCCTGTGTGAAGGACACATTCTTCTCGCGCTCGGGAGTTACTGAAAGACCTGCAACGGCAACGTCTGCCTTTCCTGAGTTAACGGCAGCAATGACCGAATCAAATTCCATGTTTTCGATTTCAAGCTTCATGCCAAGCTCATCACAGACAGCGTTCATCATGTCAACGTCAATGCCGACTATCTCGCCGTCAGCCATGCTTTCGTAAGGCGGGAACTCAGCGTTTGTAGCCATTATAAGAGTTCCGTTTGCACCTGTATTATCCTCGCTGCAAACATAGGAAGCACTGTCAGCCTCGTCGCCGATCCAATGGCTCTTTATCTCGTCGAGCGTGCCGTTATCCTTGAGAGTTGTGAGAGCAGCGTCAATTTTTTCGCCGAGTTCATCATTGCCCTTCTTATAGCCGATAGAATACTCCTCCTCAGCAAAAGGTTCATCAAGGATCTGGAGCTTATCGCTGTTCTTTTCAACGAAAACCTTTGCAGGTTCACTGTCGATGATCACAGCGTCGATCTTGCCCTGAATAAGTGCCTGAACCGCATCTGCGCCCTTGTTGTAAGGCTCGACCTTTGCGCCCTCGATATCGGAAGCAAGAACATAGCCGGTAGTGCCGAGCTGTGTACCGATAGTCTTGTTCTTGAGGTCGTCCTGATTATGTACGGTATTTTTTGCAGTACCGCCGCAGCCTGTGAGCATTGCCGCGAGAAGCAGCGAAACACTGATTGAAGATAGCATTTTTTTCATTTTGATCAATTCCTCTCTCAGAGCCTGTTCAGTATCCTTTTCCTCACGTCTTTTCGGCAGATCCTGCCGTTGACTGCGTCAAAAATCCTTGTCATGCGACAGTGTGTACGTGGATTTTTTCCTTGTCACCGGAAAATTATGCCCGAAAATCCGCACATAAAAAGGCTCTGAACAGGCTCTTAATTCATAAGTACTTGTATTATATCATTTTATACACAAGCTTGTCAATGGAAAATGGAAAAATGGTCGTAAAATGCGTGGAATTTTAGGATTCATTTACTATTTTGCCTGTCATATGATGAATTTCAAGTTCAAGGCATACAGCATTTTTCGCAGATTTTCTTATCTCCTCTTCAACGTCATCGGGATTAGGGTAGAGTTTCAGTCCAAGTTCACGCAGATGAGCGATGAGCTCGTCATTTTCGGAAATTTCGCGCACTTCACCGAAAATTATAACGCTTTTAATATTGAGTGCCCATTCATTCTCACGGCGGAATCCTCTGTCATGCACGCAGAAAGATACTTTTGGATCGGCTCTGAGGCATTCAAGTTTGTAGCCTTCCTTAGCGCAATGCAGGTAAATTCTGCCCGTGCTTTCATTATAAACATAGTTCATAGTAAATCCGTAAGGATAGCCGTTGGTGCCCTGTACGGACATTATTCCGCGTGGCTCGTTTTTGAGGATCTCAATACATTCTTCGCGTGAAAGTTCCTGCTTGAAGCGGCGCATTTTTGGAAACATTTTAAATTCCGCCTTTCATAATTTTTTAAATCAACTCATACATTATATCATACGGGAATACAAAAAACAAGCGATATTTTACATAATAATACTGCTGAATCATACAGGACTGAATATACTTTTCAAGATGTTGTGGCATAGCACCACGAGTTGACATATCCGCAGATATGCACACCGTCTGTTCGTTCTTCAATTTTTATCTGTCCTTTTTGATTTTGGGTATAAGAAAACTGCTCACTGCTGTGGACGATTTAATCATTATTCGGTTCGCCCCATGTGCTTTCATGGTGCTTGCATTTTTTACAGATTTCCTTATAATTTGGCTTGACCTTGAACTCATCAGGGATATTTGATTCATTGCCAAACATACCATCAATGATATCAATGTTTTCGATGCAATCATCTGCACTTATATCGCAATCTATAAGAGGGCAAAAACTATTTTCCATTATAATCACTCCTTTTTATTCAAATGCTTATCTATAGTGTTAAGAATTTCAACTCACACGCCTCATGCGAGGCGTGACCACGAAAATGGTATCACTTGAACTCGAAAAGTTCATTTCAACTCACACGCCTCATGCGAGGCGTGACGATATTTCGTATGGCGCGAAATGTCCGTCATCCTGAATTTCAACTCACACGCCTCATGCGAGGCGTGACGCGTGCCGAGTGATTATCTCAACATTTACGAGGATTTCAACTCACACGCCTCATGCGAGGCGTGACGAAACCGACGACGCATACACATTCCGACTAAAAATTTCAACTCACACGCCTCATGCGAGGCGTGACCGCATATAACTACAAATTTTGCACTGCTTGATGTGTATTTCAACTCACACGCCTCATGCGAGGCGTGACGATGCATTTTTATATGTTTATTAAATTAACAAAATTTCAACTCACACGCCTCATGCGAGGCGTGACTTACGCTGTATCTGCTGCTTTTCTTCCTTAAAAATTTCAACTCACACGCCTCATGCGAGGCGTGACAGCCGCTCCAAAATCGCAGTATACGGCTCAATGGTATTTCAACTCACACGCCTCATGCGAGGCGTGACCGAAACGTTAATCGTTTCGTAGTATTCAGTTGTATTTCAACTCACACGCCTCATGCGAGGCGTGACTTTACTGCGCTTGAAATGGACAACGATACCTTCATTTCAACTCACACGCCTCATGCGAGGCGTGACTGCCGATGATGTGGCGACAAATAAAAGATGTTGATTTCAACTCACACGCCTCATGCGAGGCGTGACCGCGAAGATAAAAAAACCTCGGACGAAACAAACATTTCAACTCACACGCCTCATGCGAGGCGTGACGTTGCCGTTTGCTGCCGCTACAACTTCCGATGACTTATTTCAACTCACACGCCTCATGCGAGGCGTGACCGAATTTGCGAGTTACAAATAACGGAAAATCCGTATTTCAACTCACACGCCTCATGCGAGGCGTGACTATTTAATTGCTGAACTTGAAAGCGTATATGGTCATTTCAACTCACACGCCTCATGCGAGGCGTGACCAGAAATACGATGAATTGAAAACCAAAATGGACGATTTCAACTCACACGCCTCATGCGAGGCGTGACGATATTCCTTGCCTTCTTCATACTGAAAATCTCGGCATTTCAACTCACACGCCTCATGCGAGGCGTGACACCGAAAAATACAATGCTGTTTGCAAAAAGCGAAAATTTCAACTCACACGCCTCATGCGAGGCGTGACTTACGCGGTTTGTTGAAAACTTCTTAGACTTATTATTTCAACTCACACGCCTCATGCGAGGCGTGACTGCTATCGGCATTGCAGGCTATTCCTCTGTCAGAATTTCAACTCACACGCCTCATGCGAGGCGTGACTTCAGGCAGAAGGCTTGATATATCCGATGTACGAATTTCAACTCACACGCCTCATGCGAGGCGTGACTGGAGAAATCATCGATAAATACAAAGGCTATTAAATTTCAACTCACACGCCTCATGCGAGGCGTGACATGCTTCCTTATCGTGAGGGCGCTTGTTAAGCTCATTTCAACTCACACGCCTCATGCGAGGCGTGACTACTTCAACGCTCGACAAGCTTGACGATATCTTAATTTCAACTCACACGCCTCATGCGAGGCGTGACAGCTGTTGCTTCTGCAAGTGCGTCAATCCCATAATTTCAACTCACACGCCTCATGCGAGGCGTGACTTCAAAAACTGCTGTCTATGCAGTGATGCTCGAATTTCAACTCACACGCCTCATGCGAGGCGTGACTGAATGATTTTTATCAGTGTAGCTGCCTGTTCTATTTCAACTCACACGCCTCATGCGAGGCGTGACCGGAGAGGGTGAAAGATTAAGTCCTTCTCCAAGATTTCAACTCACACGCCTCATGCGAGGCGTGACCAGCCATGTATCTTCAAAAACATCAACCACTGATTCATTTCAACTCACACGCCTCATGCGAGGCGTGACCCTATATCTTGTATAAAATATAGAGCCACACTCCAATATATTGAGGCGGACATCAGGAATACTGCTTTTTGGATGTATTTTTTGTGCTTATATTACGGCGAACCTACCGCAGTATTCCTTTTATTTGCGGTTCGCCGATTAAATTATAAGAACACCTTCGGGGTTATAGGTCTCTTTAGCGCCAAAGTGCTCGATCCTCTTTTCCCAGTTGTTCCCAAGGTAGTAAATTCGCAGACTGTCCTTTTCACTGTCCATAAGTTCCAGAAGTTTGTGCTTGATCTTCAGAAAAGTTCCGTAGTCCACATCAAGCTCAAAAACCGAATTCTGAACCCTTTGTCCGTAATTCTGGCAATGCTTTGCTATTTTGCGCAGTCTGCTTTTGCCTTTAGCATCTGTAGTGCACACATCGTAGCTTACAAGAGTCATCATAGCTTATTCCTCATTTCTGCAAATAGCACGGATATTCGGATATCTCGCCGCGAACATATTTTGCCAGCAGGTTACTTTGCACGAACGGCAGCAGTCCTATCGGGATTTTCTGTTTAAGATACGGGTGCATTATCTGCGACCGCTTTTTTTCCTGCCATTGCGTAATAACTTTTTTCCTGCCGTCAGAGTTCAGCATAACAGCTCCGCTCGACTGTGTTTCAAAATCATCCGCATTGAGTATTTTCAGATTTATCATAGTAAGCACGAGTCGTTCAACAATACATCTGCTTTCTTCAACGAGGTCGCAGGCGAGACTGCTACGTCCCGGGCGCATTGTATGAAAATACCCCATAAAGCTGTCAAGACCGACTCCCTCAAGCGCCGAAGCATAGTGCGAAGTGAATATAGTGTAAAGAAATGAGAGCACAGCATTCACACGGTCAAGCGGAGGACGCTTGGTTCGCGAGGTCAGGTAAAAATCCTCTTTTTGCTTTAGGATCATTCGGTCAAAAACTGCGAAATATTGTTTTGCACAGCTACCCTCAACGCCCATTATCGTGTCTCGGTCATTGTATTCATAGACCGTCTCTATCTGTTCCTTTAGATAGGCAATGCACTCCGAGACCTTTCCGTCCTCATCTATCTGAGGATAATCTTTAAGGCTTCTTTTCAGCACAAAGCAGGTATTGTAAAGCTTGGCTGCAACAGTATTCTGAGCAAGGATAAGTGGCGGATCTGCAAACAGCCGAAACTGCTCTGCTCTGAGGTAAATGTTGCCCTTGGTCTTGCCTCGTATGTGTGCGAGATGTAATTTGACAAGCAGAATACAAAATATAGAAAAGGCGTGAAAAGCCTAAAAAAGGCTTGAAATATCCGAAAAAGCGCGAAAAATAGCCGTTAATCCAGTGTGAAAATGTGCAAAAACTAATTGTGAATAAATTATTAACTGCAAAAATAAACCGCACCGATTTGAGGGAAAATCCCATAAAACCGGTGCGGCTATTTTTTTATGTGATTAGCGTTTAAACATTGTTTAAACAGCACTTTTAAAATTTTAAAAAAGGCGCAAATAACGAAATATAGCGTTTTAACAGTTTAAAAATGCTCGAACATTTTTAAACACTCGCTTTCAGGAAGTGCTACTATTCATTGCAAAATAGGGGTAGCAAGCTGGCAACAAAAATGGGGAGGGGTAGCAACCAGTTGCCACCCCTGTTTTTATACAATTAGTATATATCGCATTTGACTCATACCCTGCCAATTACCTTACCTAAACAGTGGTTGCGATCCTCATCATACTCTGAAAGAATGATGTCATCGTATGCATCATTTAATGAAATCAGCCTATCCCCACCAAATTTCTTTATGTAGCCATTGTTTTCTATATTAAAAATACCGATTTCACCAAGTTCAACCGCAGGCTGCTGCTTTACGAGGACAATATCACCGTCAAAATACACAGGTTCCATGCTATTGCCTTTTATCGTGATAGCAAAATCGGCTCTTCGTGCTTCGGGAGTGTCAGGAATATCGATCATCTCCCAGTCGTCTCCTTCGGGAAGGTCAAAACCTGTTCCGGCAGAAACACGATAATAGCTATGCTTAATTTGTATTGTTGGCTCTTCGACTTGCTCCGGCTCATTCGCAATGGGATCCTCAAGTTCCGCAAGCTGCTCGGCTCTGCCGAGAACTATTCCCTTGGATTTATCAGAAAGCTTTTTGAAATATTGAAGAAGTTCATGCTCATCAGGAGTCAGATTGGCTGTTGATGAGCATTCTTTTTTGCCCGTCAATAAGTAATCGATAGTTGCGTTTAGATAATCGGCTACAAGCTTTAACTTATCACATGATGGACTTTGCTTTCTCCACTTTCCTATTATTCCATTCCCCAAACCTAAAGTTTTCTCCAATGCCGAAATACTAATCCCTTTTTCATGTGCTAACTCGCATATTCTATCAACCATTGACAAAATAAATCAACTCCTATTGTGCACAATAACTATTTTAGACAATAATCTATATTTCTTCTTGACTTTTAGATTATTATCTATTATAATATTTATAGTAAATACTTCAAGGCATAAAAAGCCTTAGTATAATTCTATCACAAGAAACTTGAAAAGTAAACAGAAAAGAGGAAAATTTTATGAAAGTAAAATTAAGAAAGTGTAAAAATTCACCTGCTCCTTTTAAAATGGGGCAGGTGTTGGTGGCTTCGAGCGGTCTAAATCTGTATTCAGCTATTCAGGAAACCATTAAGAAAAATGAGCCTTTTCTGACTAATGAGCTGTCCAAAAGCAACCGCCATCTAAAAGACGTAAGACCAGAACGTATACCAGAGCGTGCTTTTATTGATATGATAGACAAAATCTACAATAAGGTACATAATCCACTTGTAAAAAACAGTCAGATGAAATATTTCCCTGATCTTAAAATCTCAGAATACATTAATTTTTTCGATTTATAAAACCTTGTGCTTTATCAAATTAAATTTAGACAACCCCAGTGTGAGCCATGCAAGGTGTGAGGGATAGATGTCTTCTGAAAAAATTATTTTTTCATCTTTGAAGAGATATACTGTACTTACTAAATTAGGATCTAAGGATTTTGAAGGCATTTCATCATACAAAATAAACTCATACTTCATTGCTTTGAAAAGTTGTTCAAATATTTCTGAATTGATATTAAGCCAAGCAAATGAAACAAACTGTATTCCAGATACAATATACATTCGATATTCATTGATGGGTCTTTTAGAATACGAAACTATACTTTTTAAATAATCTTTAGCTCGATCACGTTCAAAATCGTCAATATTATTAAAAAATGCTAATTTGTCACATATTATAGTACACATATCCCAAATCATGTCACGCTCATATCTTTTTGCTGAAAACATTTTTTCGAGAATTAATTCCCATTCTTCTTTCATTTTTTCGCCCCCTTTCCACCACTATTATACATCGAATCCAAAATTTTTACAATAGAAAGGAATAATTTTTTATGAATGAACTTAAAGTATTTCAGAACAGCGAGTTCGGCGAACTCGGAGTAATGATGATTGACGGAAAAGAGTATTTCCCCGCCACGCAGTGCGCCAAGATTTTAGGCTACGCAGACCCATTCAAAGCGGTAAAACAGCATTGTGATGAAGATGGGTGGGTAAAACGCCCAGTCATCGACAGCCTCGGCAGAACGCAGGAAATGAAGTTTATCAACGAGGGAAATCTTTATCGGCTCATTGTTCGCTCCAAGCTTCCTGCGGCAAAAAGATTTGAACGCTGGGTATTTGATGAAGTTCTTCCGGAGATAAGGCGTACAGGCGGCTACGGCAGTGTGAACATCGAAGAGGTTATCACAAAGGCTGTAACAACTGCCGTAAGCGAGACTGTAAAAGCTCTGATGCCGCTGATAACAGCTCAGCATACTTCTGAAAAGAGAGTGGCTATCATCTGCAAACCGAAAGTCAGATATAAAATTGACCTGCTCCCTGCGGAAATCAGAAAACAGGTCGATAATATGCTTTGCTCCGGCAGGTATACATCTAAAGAAGTTTCAAAATACATTCAGGAGCAGACAGGACTATATATTTCATACGTTACGCTTTGCAACTACAAGAAGACACATTTCATTCTTGTTGAAGATGATGTGCAGTTATCGTTGTTTTGAGGAGGACTGATATTATGACACTCGGAAACAAAATTCGCAGTCGCCGTGAGGAGCTGGGATTGACGCAGCCTGAACTTGCGGCAAAGTCACGGCTGTCACAAGGTTACATATCTCTGATAGAGACGGATTCGTACATACCGAAAGCAGCCACACTGATCGTGCTTGCAGTGTCACTTGACCTTGCTCCAAATGCATTTTTAAACGGAGAAAGGAGGGCAAGCTGATGCTGACAAAGATCAACCCTGACGGCACATGGAGCTGCCGAGGAGTTAACATGGGAAGTATAGAAGGCAATCTGTACGGAGCACTTTGTAAACTCCGCGACTACGAGAAGTCAGGCTTTGAGCCTGATGACCTTGACCGTGTTCTTGAAAACATTCATGTTGGCGCAACCGTTCAGAACTATACCGTGTTTGGTGTCTGGAACGACTGCTGTATAGCAGAAAATCCGAATGCCCCAGATCCGTATGTCGTATGGAACATCGACAGAGACGGGTTTGGTGTAAGCAACGGACGTTATTTTACATCAATTGATGATGCGCAGAAATGTTTCGCCGAAATTGCAATTATTTCACCACCTAATAAAAAAGAGTACTGGAGGAGATGAGAATATGAACACAGAACAGGAAAACAACGTTATAGAGGCACTTGTAAATTTCGTAGTTAGAGTAGCGGAAGGTAATACGACTAACGACGCTGAAACTGCGGCTCTGCCGTTAGTCGCAAAGACCTTGCTTGAGGTTACACGAGGTTAGTCGCAGTCATGCGACTCCAAAACCTCAAGAACACCGTTGAAAACTTCTTTAAAGTAATCAGCGGTCGCCTTTCCGCCATCTGCACTTACTGAAATGGTGGAACTGCTGAGTTTTTCCTTTACGAGCTCGGTAGCGATTTTCAGAGCGCGTAATTCAGCATGATTAGTCATTAGTATCACCTCCTCTCAGAAATTATTATATCAGAGAGAGGTATCAAAATCAAGATGAATGGAAAAGAAAGGAGGTGATCCCGTGGAAGACAAGATCCTTGAAGCGTTTAATGAGACATATAACGGCGGTTTTACGTCGTTTGAAGAAATAAAAAAAGGCTATGATACCACCGAAATACTGGACACATGGCTGGAATATGAGGGTATCGTAGGATACACGCGCGACATCATCGACCTGCTCGGAGCGTGTGATGTATTTATCGAAGAATAGGAGGTACATATGAAATCATATATAGTGCGAATAAGCAACAACTACGGCGAGATCAGGCAGGTCGTTGTCAGAGCGAGGACGGCAGCCGCAGCCATAGCAGAGGTAGCGATCGAGCGCAGCGAGTACATTGAGACCTGCGTTGAAGTATGAGCCGAAACAGCGGACAAGTTCCGCTGTCTGCCGGGGACGGTCTCCCGGCACTGATGATGGCAGACTATTAAAGGGAGGTGTAGTTATGGAATATTTATCGAAAGAAGAAGCAAAAAAGAAACGAGACGAACAATTCGCCTATGAAGCAGCTGTTCTAAAATTTGCGACTTCGATTATAGCTATCGCGGCAATTATTGTTTCGTTACTGAAATAATTAAAGCTGCCAATGCTATTGCAAAATTTACAATGTCAAAAAGGTAGTTCTTTACAAACTCAGCCTCACGATGTTTTAGAAATGCTATTCCTTTTTCAGTTATTTTAGCACGGTCACTATCAGGATATCTTGCCCTATTTTCCATTCGATATTTTGTATAGTCTGCAAATCCGTGTGTTATTAAGTTCTTTACGGTTTTGTTGCATTTTACATGAAAATGGAAGCTCATTCTTCTGAGTGCAAAGATTTCCTTTCCTGTCATATGTAAATTTGAAAAATCTTCTTTGATCATTATATCTCCCTTTAAACACGAATAATTAATAGCCGAAACAGCGGACAAGCTCCGCTGTCTGCCGGGGACGGTCTCCCGGCACTGATGATGGCAGACCGGGAAACTTGAAAACAGAAACGAGGTGATAAGTATGACGATCATGCAATACAGGGCGAAAATGCTGCTGCTATCGACACAGCAAGCAGAACTGCTTTGCGAGCTCACGGCGCTGGAGGGCATAAAAATAGAGCCTGAACAGGTCAGAAGGAATGTGGCAACCATTCTTTCTCTACTGACCGAAACGGAAGCATTCCTTGAGACAATCTCAAGAAACGTTTGTTCAAGCTCTGATAACAGTATAACAGAATAGACATAATTTGTCAAGTTTTTTCGAGGAGGTGCTGATTTTTGGACTACTTGACTGTGAAAGAAGCTGCTGAACTAAAAAACTGTTCTGTGCAATATGTGAAAAAATTGTGCAAGGACGGGGCGGTTCAAGCCGAAGTAAGGATTCACCCGCAAAACAAACAACCTTGCTACATGATACCTGTTTCAGCATTCCCTGAGCCGCTGCAAGCCAAATGGTACAAGCAGAAGCGAACAGAAGCCGGTCTTTTGCCCGAAGTGACTGAATGCGGATCTGCTGAAAGTCCGAGTTTAAAATATCGTTCAAAGGGTGAAAAAAGAACCTTTGAAAGCTTTTCGGCAGAAGAACGCGAAACTATCCGATTTTGGATAGATCTGCTCAACGAATGGCAGGCAGAACGGTCAGGACGGAGCAACAAGACGGAGTTTGATAAGATATTCTGTGCTCATAAACAGTACCTCAACGCTGACATTAATGTAAGCCCGGATATTCTGTACAGAAAATATTCGGCGTATAAGAATGAGTGCTATGAAGATCTTATTGATCAGCGAGGCGGATGGAACAGAGGCAGGAGTAAGCTTGCTGATGACGGCGTTATATGGCAAAACTTCCTAAACCTGTATCTTAACCAGAGCCAGCCGAGGATCAGCAAGTGCTACCGTATGGTCAAAGCATACATAGCTGAGAAGTATCCTGAATTAACGGTAGAAATCCCATCAGAAGCCTGTTTCAGACGGAAAATCGGAACAATTCCGGCAGCAGTGCTGGAGTATTCTCTTAAAGGCAACAAGGCATTCCACGACCACTATCAGCCGCACGCAAATCGTAAAAAGGATTCCATGTATGCAAATGACGTATGGATCATGGACAACTATACGTTCGATGTTATTATCAGGGAAAACGAAGATTCTGCCAATACAAGACGTTTGTACATAACGACAGTTCTTGACGCGAAGTCAAACGTTCTTGTTGGCTGGAATATTACAGAAAGCCCTGATTCAAATTCGACACTTGATGCACTGAGGTTTGCAATGCTGCGATTCGGAATCCCTAAAGTGCTGTACTTCGACAATGGTCGAGAATTTACAGCACTCGACATTGCCGGAGAACAGAGACGAAGAAAGATAGCGAAGGACAAAAAAGAAAACATACCACTTACAATAGTTGAAAAGCTTGGCATAAAGCTGATTTTTGCCAAGGTAACCAATGCACAGGCTAAGGTTGTAGAACGAATTCACAGGATCATCAAAGAACAGTTCTGCATTGGACATAACGGCTATTGCGGCGGAAATATTATGGAACGCCCGGAAATCATCAAACAGAACATAAAGAAAGGGCATATCGAAACGGAAAAAGAACTTCGTGAAGCTTTCGCGGATTTCGCCGATAATGTATACAACGTACAGCCCTACGGGAGCAGCGAGCCGAAATACAAAGGCATGACGCTGATAGAGGTCTGGAACGCATCAATCAGTGAAACTTCAATCCGAAAAGCAAGTGAAGAAGTTCTCGACCTGCTCATGCTCCGCAACGCAGGTTTCCAGAAAATCAAGAGAGACGGCGTATTTATCATGTACCATGGTGAAAAAATCTGGTATTATGATAAAAAGGTTACATGGCAGCATATTGGCGAAAAGGTTTGTGTCAGATACGACCGCAACGATCCATCAAGTGTCCGAATCTATGATACGGACGACAGATATCTTTTCAGTTGGGAATGTGCGGACTGGCTGATAACCGAGTATTTCAACGAAAACAAAGAGAAGCTTGCAGAGCTTGGGCGCGGTCAAGCCGAAGTTACAAAACAGGTCAAGGAACGTGCCAAAGAGCTCAAAGGCAATGCAGCTCTTACACAAAAAGATGGACTTAGGTATCTGGCTAATCAGAATGCCGGAAAGTTCAATATACGAATGCCGAAAAACATTATTCCGGTAATCGTCAACGAGGAACCTACAAAGTTAAAACAGGCTGTCGGAGCTGAAAATACTTCAGTTGATATTTCCTTGAAGAGAATACAGCGCAACGCAGCAAAAAGAAAGGAATGATTGTATGTACACACCTGAACAACAGGCTTTACTCGAAAAAGTTGAGGGATTGAAGCGAGAAAAAAAGCTTAGCCAGAACGAAGTCGGTAAGCTCATGGGTATCTCAGGAGCAGCCCTTTCCCAAATTAAAAACGGTAAGTATCCTGCCGATCCGCAGAGCATTTTCGATGCAATGGCAAACTATTTCGGTATCAAGGAGAAAGCAAAGCTGACATACTCAGAAATCAGCTATGCTCCGACAAACATTTCATCACAAGTGTACGATATAATAAGTGTTTGTCAAATCAAGGGCGGACTTGCAGTTGTTGCCGGGGACGCCGGCATTGGTAAGACCAAAGCCGCGCAGAAGTTCGTTTCGGACAACCCCTCAAGCAGCATTTTAATAACGGTTAATCCGTGTTTGACGAATATAAAAAGCCTGCTTAAGGTCATAGCTGACAGAATAGGAGCAGCTCCTGAGAAGTCCCGTGACGAATTATGGTTCGCAATTACCAGAAAATTGTCAGACGGAATGGTCTTGATCATTGACGAAGCGCAGCACCTGACTGTAAAATGCATCGAAGTCCTGAGGAGCATATCGGACTACTTTAGTGACAAAGGTCAGACACTTGGTATATGTTTCATCGGAAACATTGATACTGTCGCAAGAATCGGCAGCAAAAAGGCAGAATTTGCACAAATTGCTAACCGTACTAAGCAACGGAAAATATACACCAAATCGGAGATACTGCGTGACGATATCAAGAAACTTTTTCCAATACTGGAAGCCGAGCACAGGGAAAAAGAAATCGACTTGCTGTATAGCATAGCACAAACTCCGCAGGCGCTCAGAGGTGCAATAAATCTGTTTTCCAACGCCTACGATAATGAGGACTACTCGTACAGCGGTCTGATTGCGATGGCAAGATTTATGGATATGGCGGTGTGAGTAAGTATGAAACACGGAAAAGCGCCTACGAAGGCACAGAAGATAATGCTGAGAAGCTACAGGTTCGACCCTGCGAACTGGCTGATCGTAAAGGCTACGAGCACAGAGACGGTCATACAGCACCGGCATACAGGGACAGTACGGAAAATACCCAAGGAGACGATGAAATGAAAACATACATAAAAACAATAGTTGTTGCAGCAATCGCAGGTGCAGCAGCGATGCAGCTCATCAACATGGCGGTCAGATCACTCTGCGAGCGTGAACTTCACATGGGTGGGGAGATACTTCTTCCTGCACTTGTGGGTCTGGTCGGATATATCGGCTGGAACTCAGCGTGTGAATATTTCAAGGCTGTAAAACAGCCGCAGATCTACAGGAAGGGATTTGACGAGGGTGCAAAGATACACAGCTATCAGATCGTCATTACGGAGGAAGATTATGAAAATCAAATGTGATGCGTGCATACACCGCCGTGTTTGCAGGATCAAGCCGAACGAAAGCTATCCGCAGAAAATCAGACAAATCGCTTCTGAAAACTGCAAGCATTTCATTCACGAAAACATCAGGCAGCCCGCACAGGAGGACAGTCATGGACAACATTACTAAACAGCTTCAGGGGTGCAGCAAGGCTGAATTGATCGAAGTTATCATGGAAATGAAAAGGCATAGCATCGGTATCGGTGTCACATGGGAATCGGCTATAGCCAATGCGCGGCTGAGAACGATTGAGGGCAAGATAGATGCAGTTCTCAGGCATGAAAGAAAGCTGCAGGAAAAACTAAATGCGATACCGAAAGAAAGCCGTGTTATCTGGGATAGTGAAACACAGGAGATCCTGAACGAATTTCAGAAATCAAACGAGAATTATGTTAAGCTAAGCAAACTACATGACAAAATTTTTGACGAAACGTATAGGAAATAGCCGAAACAGCGGACGTGTTCCGCTGTCTGCCGGGGACGGTCTCCCGGCACTGATGATGGCAGACCAAGCAATTTGATAATTGAATAGGAGGATCATTATGACATCAAAAAAACTCACGAGCAAATCAGGGATCACTATCCCGAAAGACCTTCGCGTAATGCTGGGCTGGGAGCCGGGAATGTCCGTTGACCTTGAGGCAGACGGCAATGGTGCACTGATGATAAGACCACATATCGACCGCTGCCGTTTTTGTGGCGCATTTGAGAATGTGCGCAAGTACAAGGATGTGTGTGTTTGCACTGCCTGCGCAGTCAAGATGAAGGAGGCGGTATAATGAATATAGCAGAGATCATCGACCGTATGGCAGCCATAAAGCAGGAAGAAAAAGCACTTGAATCTGAGTACGACAAGCTTCAGGCACAGATTCAGGTCAAAGCTGAAGCTGCACTGACGGACACCAAGGTCAAGTCAGTACGCTATGCAGGTTCATACGGCAACACAGCGTCGGTAACAATTTCGGATACCGTTTCGGTCGTTGCAGGCGAGCTGCTTTCCGCTATATTTGGCAAAGTTTATCCGTCTATGGTCAAACAGGAAGTCAAGTACACGCTGAAAGCCCCGGCAAAGCGAATCCTCGCCGCAATCTGGCACAGGGAATACTGCGAGGGCAGCGTTTCGGAAATCATCGACGGTCTGAGCTGCGATGACAAGGCAAAGAAAGTTCTGCTGAAGAAGGTCAAGGGCATTGATTTTGAAAAAGACAAAAACAACCTTGCGGTCTATGCAGGGCTATCTGAAGAAGAAGCATCAGATACCGCGTATCTGGTCAACGAAGCTGCCGCATGGGAAAACATATGCGCAATCCTGAAAGTCAATCATGACGGCATTATCAGTGACAGTATAATCGCTGACATGATAACCAAGGTCAACGCTGCCGTCAATGTTGCCAGAGGCATGAAAACGGAAGTTACTGCCGGGAGTGTAGATGATGAGTGAAGATTTGGGCGAAAAACTGAAACCGTGTCCATTCTGTGGTAGAAAAATGGTATTCTACAAAGAGACATATAAAAATATGCACGGTAGGCAGTGTACAAGGCAATATTATATGCACGAGGATTACGACATTAACCAAGAGGAAAGCTGTATTCTTGACGATATTGATATGCCGTTCACTATTGGCGCAGGCGATGCGCGCCCTGATACTGGGAATATAGGAGAATACGGCGAAAAATGGAACAGAAGAACCGCTGAGGTGAAGGTGATGAATGACGAAGCGGAGCAGATTCTGAAAAAAGTTGCTGAACATTACGGCTATGTGCTGCAGCGAGAACAGTTCGTTGAAGAATGCGCCGAAGCAGTACTTGCAGTTCAAAAATGCAAGCGCGGTAAGGATGGCGCGTTTGAAAATTTCAAGGAAGAGATCGCTGACGTTTTGATTATGGCTGAACAGATGCGATACTTTATAGGCGAATACGCGGTCGACAAAATCATCAATGCAAAACTTCACCGCCAACTACAGCGTATCGAGGAGGAAAACAATGGGTGATTATTTATACACAGCGGCATTAGAACACAAAGTTTCGGAGCTTGAAGAGCAGAATTCCAAACTTAAAAGCCTGCTGAAAACGGCGGTTGAAGATTTAAAAAATGTATCATTTTGTTCTATATGTGTAAATGATACCGACAACAATGACAGGTGCAAGAAATGTAAGGCTGTTACTCTGGATGAGTTCAAGTGGAAACACGCTGACGAAGCCGTGAAACTGATATAAGGAGAATAATTATGAGTAAAAATGAAGCATATATAGCAGTAGCAGTCGCTACTGCTATAGTAGATCTGTTCAAGGACGAGGAAGAACGTTCGCCGATCCCGAAAATTGACACAGAAAACCTTAAAGAAGAAGGAAACGACCTGTTCTTTGCCCTGTTCAAGGCAATCCAGATAGTTTTTAATAATTACACAGGTGAGGAGCACGATTCGCTGGATTTTCTGGCTATCCTGACACGGCTTGCAGTCGTAAAAACATTGGAAGAAGCCGGAGTTAAGGTGGATGTGAAGGAGGACAAAAATGAGAACGACGGCAGCGACGAATGATCCGCTTTTCGACCGGTTCTGGAAGGCGTATCCGAGAAAGGAAGGCAAGCCTAAGGCACAGAAAACATTTGAGAAGCTGAAAGTCACGCCTGAGATCCTGCAGGATATTATGGCGGAACTGTGCCGACAGGCAAAGGCAAAGGACTGGAAGCACATCAACACGAAGTTCATACCGATGGCACAAACATGGCTGAACCGGCGTGACTGGGAGGAAAATCAAAATGCAGAGACTGAACGAACTGATACCGAACATACCGCCGATCAATACGGCGCTGTCATATGCTGAATTTTTACAAATGAAAGCTGACAGCTATAATAAAAAAAGCGGTTCGCTCAAAGGTTATGACTGCCCGATATGCAAAAACAAAGGCTATATTGAAAAAATAGTTGACGAGAATGAGGTGCTTGCTGAGTGCAGGTGCCTCAAAACCCGTGATACACTAAAGAGGATAAAGGACAGCGGTCTAGAGGAGCTGCTCCGACGCTGCACATTCAAAAACTTCGAGTGTACGGAAAAGTGGCAGGAGACTATGAAAGACGGCGCCGTAAAGTTTTCCGGTCAGGACAATGGCAGCTTCTACATCGGAGGTCAGAGCGGCAGCGGAAAAACACACCTTTGTACTGCGATTATAGGCGCTATGATAAAGCGTGGAAAGAGTGCAAGGTATTTTGTATGGCGTGAGGATTCTGTTATACTGAAAGCTCTTGTAAATGATAAGGAGTATGTTCGGCTGATAGATGATTTCAAGAAAACCGATGTGCTGTACATTGACGACCTTTTTAAGCAGGAAACTGTAAGTGATGCAGATATAAAGCTCGCATTTGAGCTTATAGACTATCGTGACCGGAACAATAAAATGACAGTGATATCTTCCGAGCTAAGTCTTGATGACCTTATAGATATAGACGAAGCTCTTGGCGGACGTATCATAAAAATGACCCGTGGTAACAAGTATATTATACCCAAAAGCAGAGATAAAAATTACAGATTAAGGAAGTGATACTATGGCAACTATGACAGGCAGACTTTACGCTCTTGCTTCAAGCCTCGGAATGGTGGAACGAAATAATAATAGGGAGGACGCTTTTCATCAGCTTGTGTTTGGAATAACAGGAAAATCACACGTCAGCGAACTTACCGCTGTAGAAGCAAATGCCGTTCAACGTGAGCTTCAGGAGCGAATGAGGATCAGAAACAGAGATGTTCCTCTTAAGCATAAAAGCCAACGGAAGAAAGACGTTCCGGGAATGATGACAGTATCTCAGCAGAAAAAAGCGTGGTCTCTTGTATATCGACTTGATGAGCTTGAACCGAAGGAGGTTCCTGTGATAGAAAGACTGCTCGGAGCCATCGAAAAAATACTTGGTATTACTGCTTCTAAATCGGATCCATTCCGCTGGATCAATTTCGATGACGGGACACGGCTCATCGAGCAGCTTAAACGCTATGTCCGGAGCGCTGAACGCAAGGCATTCAAAGGAGGCAGTGGATAATGGATATTGATAAGCTTGAAACTGCCGATCAGCTCCGCGAAGATCAGAAAGAGCTTGCAGAAGTGATAGGACTTGAAGCCTACAAAAAGCTTGTTCGCCACTATGGAGGCAATCAGCTATATATACAGCAGGCGGATTCAGTCCTCAAGGATCTGAGGGACAAGGAACTGAATGAAAAATTCGATGGCAGCAACTACAAGGAGCTTTCCCGTGAATACGGAATCTCGGAAATGACTATCAGGGACATAGTTGCTCCGAAGCGCAAGGAACTGCGTTCAGCTCCACTGGAGGGGCAGCTGAGCTTTGATGATTAAATGTACAGTAAAAATAAATAAAAACACTATTTCCATACACATTAAATAAGTAGTATAATGAGGTCAGAAACCACGTTATACTACTTTTTTTGGCGGTGATACAATGGCAGGAAACCTTATTTACTTCATAATTACGACCGGAATAACGATAGCTATCGGTATCATCAGTTATTTCCTGAAACGTACTATGGATAAGATTGACAAGCTCGAAAGTGAAGTCAGAGAAAGCCGTGAGGCGCAGTACCTTTTATCGGAAAAGTACGCAACAAAAGCGGAGGTAGCTGAAATAAAAGCTACAATGCAGAAGCTTACTGATAATATCGACTATATCAAAGAGCATACAACCAAGAATGAGGATTTTATCCGGGTAATGACCCGGCTTGAAAGTAAGATCGACAGCTGTTGCAGCAGATAGGAGTGAAAAACATTGGAAACAAAAGAAATGCAGGAACGTATCCGGCAGAAGAAATTCTTCCGGAATAACGGTGTTGTTCTGAAAGGTATAAACCTGCTCCGGGAAAAATATGTACAGCTCTCGGAGCTTAAATATGCTCTGGAACCTACGCTTACAGAGCAGGAACTCAGGGATAGTGTGAATTACCTTTCCGAGTCCGGCTACATTAATATGCGGAGCATCCGCAGTAAGCAGTCAACGACTCTCGCAGACTGTGATTTCTATGAGATCGAGGCAAAAGTTTCGGCGGACGGCATAAAGATCATAGCCTGCGTGAAGTCAGACGAATGTATAGAGGTCTGATATGGGCAACAGAAAGCATTCCAAAATAGATCAGCTTGATCCCACAGTAAAAGAGACTGTTGATGAAATGATAAAGACAGGAGCTCTGTACCGTGAGATCGTTGATTATATAAAGCAGAACGGTATGAGTGTCTCAATAGCAGCTGTCGGACGTTATGCCAAGAACCTTATGAGTACGTTGGACGCTCTGAGAATGAGCCAGCAGAATTTCCGTGCTATCATGGAGGAGACAGAAAAATATCCCAATCTTGATATAACAGAAGGTATCATCCGTCTCCTCAGCGGTCAGATGTTGGATGCTGTAAGCAAAATGGACGAGGAGCATCTCAAGGACGTTGACTTTGATACACTTTCAAAGCGCGCAATAGCTCTTACCAGGGCGGCAGCTTACAAGCGGAATGTAGACATCAAGAACAAGGATATTCTGGAAAACGGTGCTGAACAGTTCCAGTCACTCATATTCGAGGCGATGGCTGCGGAACGTCCGGAGCTGTTCAAGGAAGTCAAGAAATTTCTGAAGGAAAAAACAAAGGCAGGGTGATGATATGGATATGTATGTATTGCAGGTCAGACCCGGCTGCGAAGAAGCGGCGGCACAGGCAATTGCTAACCATGGGTACAGGGTAGCCTGTCCGTCATCAGAAATGCTGATCAGATACGGCGGTTCATGGCACACGAAAGTGAAACTGCTGTTCACACAGTACATTTTCGTTGAATGCGAACTGACAGATGATGATTACTACAGGATAAAATCCGTCCCCGGCGTTGTGCGGTTTCTTGGATTTGGAAATCCTGAACCGCTTCAGGAACATGAACAGGCATATATCAACCTGCTCCGCAACGGCGGAAAGCCTATCGCGGCATCGAAGATATATATCACATCCGAGGGCGATATGATGATCCTGTCAGGCGTCCTGCGGCAGTACATGGACAGTATCGTCAGTTGCAGTCTACGGCAGCGGCGCGCAAAGGTGCGCGTCACCTTGCTGGGCAAGCCGCACACGATCACGCTGCCTGTAACATCGATCTAAAAAACAGTTTGCCAACATCAGTACGGTTGATTCGTCCCGGCTGATGCGCAAATGTGTATACCCGAAAATCGGATTTTAAGATACAAAATCCGAATGGCGGAGCACGCCCTGAAAATTACCGTTTAAAATGCGTTTAACGGCGCGTGTGACCGTTTAAATAAATTCGAGCAACAAATTACCCCACAAAACCTATAGTGGCAAATAAGGGCGTTTATGCCCTTGTTTTTATGCCCTGAGAAAGGAGGCAGCATGAACAGCATCAAGAAAAAAAGTATCAGCACCCTGATCGAGGGGCTGAGCAAGTACGAGGACAGTAAAGATGCTGTCAAGAATTCCGATTTTACTGACCTAAAAACATTCATTAAAGACTATTTGAATACAAGCGAACCCAAGCAGCGGAAGAAACTGGCGGAGGAATTTCGCAAACGGCACATTGAATTGCATCAGTTTCTGAAAGACAACGCCGAGCTGATCGCTGCAGAAACTGAGATCACTAAGATCATGAATGCAGCCGAAGCTGGCGAGCAGGTTGAAACAGATAACAGCCGAATTACCAATCTGCTTGAGATGATAGGAGAAAGTGCAAATGATCTATAACAGATTCTCCCCGAAACAGGTCAGGTCAATGCTGTGGTGGAAATTGCCCGAAACGCAGAACTGTGACGCAATAATTTGTGACGGTTCAGTACGTTCAGGCAAATCACTTTCGATGACCATAGGATTTATGCTGTGGTCATGTACGCAGTTTAATGGTCAGACATTTGCCGTGTGCGGAAAAACGGCAGGATCGATCCAGCGAAATGTCATACTTCCTATGCAGCAATGGCTTGAGGGTATTGCCAAAATCGAACTGAAGCTTAGTCGAAGCTGCTTTGATGTAACATTAAACGGGCACACAAACCGTTATTACTTCTTTGGCGGCAAGGACGAAGCATCATATATGCTGATCCAGGGCATGACGCTTGCAGGAGTAATGTTCGACGAAGTTGCGCTTATGCCGAAATCATTCGTGGAGCAGGCGCTTGCAAGATGTTCAGTCATGGGATCTCGTTTTTGGTTCAATTGCAATCCCGATTCACCTGAACACTGGTTCTTTCTTGAATGGATAAATCAGCTCGATAAGAAAAACGCCGCATATCTTCATTTTACTATGGATGATAATTACTCGCTTGACCCCAAGGTCAAAGCAAGATACGAAAGCCTTTACACCGGAGTTTTCAGAGAAAGATATATCGAAGGCAAGTGGGCGGTTGCTGATGGTATAGTATACACACAATGGGACGACAAATACATCATTGACAAATTTGATGAACCTGACTGGTATGAATGGTATATCAGTATGGACTACGGGACATTGAATCCCTGTTCCATAGGATTGTGGTGTGTTACAGACGAAAAAGCTGTACGAGTTGCCGAGTACTACTATGAGGCACGAAAAAAAGGCGTGTCAAGAACCGATGAAGAACATTACGCAGAACTTGAGCGCCTTGCAGGCGATCGTGATATCCAACAGGTCATCATTGATCCATCAGCCGCAAGCTTTATCGAATGTGTGAAGCGCCACGGAAGATTTAACGTCCGCAAAGCAAACAATGACGTTCTCGGCGGTATCCGACGAACTTCGACCCTGATCAAGGCGGGAAGGATCCTCGTTGACAGAAGCTGCAAGGGATTCCTTAAAGAAATACACCTTTACCGCTGGGACGAAAAAGCACGCACGGATACAGTGCTAAAGGAAAACGATCATGCTATGGACGATACGAGATATCTTGTCAACACAGTTCTCAGAAACACCATTTTAAGAGATATAGGAGATGATTTATTTGATACCCAAGGCACAAATTGAAAAGGCTATGGGAATATCCATTCCTGTTTCAACGAAAATGGATGAAGCACTTCGCAGTTGGATCGAATTGTATACTAACGAATCATACTGGCTGATCGAAGATACCGTAAGTCTTGAACTTGCATCGGGAATAGCCTCCAAAACAGCAAAATTCATTACAAACAACGGCAAGTCGTGGATAACAGGCACGGAGCGCGCTGCGTATCTTCAGGAACAGTATTCACGGTTTATGACTAATATCAGAACAAAAACCGAACTTGCCTGCGCTCTTGGCGGCGTTGTGTTCAAACCGTATTTATTAGGCAGGAAAATAAATGTTGAAACCATAACTGCTGACAGGTTCTTCCCTGTCGCTTTCAGCCCTGACGGTGAAATGACGGCAGCGGTTTTTGCCGAAAGATTCACTTCGGGTAAAACATTCTACACTCGGCTTGAATATCATAATCTTGATACTGATACAAATGTTTACACTGTTCAGAATCGTGCGTTTTCGAGCCGTGATATCCACTCACTCGGAACAGAATGCAGGCTCGAAGATGTCGGCTCTTGGAGCGACTATACAGAAAATATGGTCATACAGGATGTCGAACATCCCCTGTTCGCGTATTTCAGAATGCCTGATGTCAATAATATTCAGATCGGTTCTCCACTCGGGATGTCCTGCTATCAAAAGGCGGCAGAGCATATCCGGCAGGCAGATCAGCACTGGGAGAAGATAATGTGGGAGTATCAGGGATCTGAGCTCGCGATCATGGCTGAGGATTCGCTGTTTAAGATCGAACGCGGAAAAGCAGAGATCCCAAAAGGCAAAAAACGTCTGTATCGTATTCTTCAGGGAAACGGTGACGGTAATTTCTTCAAGGAATTTTCACCTGCGATCCGTGACAGTGCACTGTTTAACGGCTTCAACAGGATACTGCAGCGAATAGAATTTGACTGCGATCTTGCCTATGGCACTATATCCGACCCACAGACGGTAGAGAAAACTGCCGAGGAAGTTCGGGCGAGCAAGGATACATCGCGTTCATCCATGCAGGAAAAACAGAAGTCACTTGAATCGGCTCTGAAACAGGTTGTATGGATCATGAACGAATATGCCGATTACTACAAGCTTGCACCTTCCGGCAACTATGAAACAATGTTCGAGTGGGGCGACGGTATTGCCATAGATCGCGAAGCGGAATATGCACGCCGCTTGCAGCTTGCAACGGCAGGAAAATACAAATGGGAAAAATTCCTTGCATGGTACTTCGGGTGCAGCGAAGAAAAGGCTGCTGAAATGATACCTGAAGCTGCTCCGCTGTTCGGTGGTGATTCAAATGTTGACACCGGAGTATTATGATAAATGCACACGCCAGCTTATAGCGCTGTACGCTGAACTCGACAATGCGATAATAAGCGACATTACTCGCCGACTGCTCAAAACAGGAGAAATGACTGAAACTGCACAGTGGCAGGCTAAACAGCTTCAGGAATCCGGTATGGTATATGATGATATTCTGAATGAAATTTCCAGACGTACAGGCACATCACAGGCTGAAATAAAAAGAATATTTGAAGAGGCGGGCGTAACAGCTACCATGAACGACAATGAATTTGCCAAGGCGGCGGGATTCAAAGAAATACGAACGTTCTCCAAGGCAGCGCTGCAAACACTTAACGCCGGATACGTCAAATGTGCAGGAAACATGAACAATCTTACCCTGACCACTGCAAATGCATCTCAGCAGCTATACATAAATGCAGTAAATAACGCATATATGCAGATCATGAGCGGTGCGTTCGACTATAACACAGCCATACGCAACGCAGTCAGAGCTGCCGCAGCGGATGGCGCTGAGGTGATATATCCATCGGGACACCGTGATAAGATTGATGTAGCAGTCAGACGTTCGGTATTGACAGGTGTAGGTCAGACCTGCCGCAAGCTCTCCGAGATCAACGCACAGGACATGGGTACAGATCTGATGGAGATCACGGCACACGCAGGCGCACGTCCCTCACACGCCGAGTGGCAGGGCAGGATCGTAAGTCTGGGCGGAAGAAAAGGCTACCTTTCCCCGAAGGATATAGGGTACGGTACAGGAGACGGCTTTGGAGGCTGGAACTGTCGGCACGACTGGTATCCATATTTTGAGGGGAAAAGCAGAAGAGCGTATACCGACGAACGTCTTGAGGCACTGAACGCCAAGAACATCAAGTATGACGGTGAGATGTATTCAGAGTATGATATATCGCAGATGCAGCGTAAAATGGAAAGAAGCATACGTCAGCTAAAGCGGGAAGCTGTTGCTTATGATACAGGAATTCAAAATGCAGACAATGAAGAACTTGCTAATAAGTTTACAGAGGACTTTACTGATACCTCAGTCAGGTTAAAAGCTGAAGAACGAAAGCTTAAGGAGTTTCTGAATGAAACAGGACAACTTCCCGACAGCTCTCGTGTATGGTCTAATGGTTTTGACAGAAAGGTAAGTCAAAAGGCAGTTGTGGCTGATAAAAAAGCTTTTGTTAAATCCATGAAAGAAAAAGGAATAAAAAATCCTCCGAAAAGTATTGCAGAATTTGAGAAAATGATGTATACTAATCCTAAAGAGTATTATCTCATGGAATCATATATTAAATCGGTGGATTCTGGAATGCTGTCGCCACTCGCTGGGTATGAAAAATACAGGGAATATTATGAACGTATAGAAAATGAAGTTGTTGGTGTGACCGCTGCTGACGGAACAGTAATTAAGTCACAAAGCAAACACTTTCTTGAACGTGTATTCGGAACTGTTTCAGACCCATCACACGGCGGTGTCAAACGTTCCGGTGTCAAACTGGATGATGTAATAGATTGCATAAAAAATGGCAAATATATTTCACCTAAAAATCCAGAAAAAATAAAAAGCGTAGTTTTGGCTACTGATAAATGTCTGGTTTCTATTAATCCTGAAACTGGAAATTTGATTCAAACTACTCCACAATAAGGAAGTGTATAAGATGATTTTTAAATTAAAGAAAATAGATGTTGACTATATTAAAGAATATGCTAATGATGCATTTTCTCTGATAAAAAGTGTTTCTGAATCAAATACGTTATGCACTTTTTGTGTAGACAGCTATACAGATTTCACAGCTCAATTGAATTATGCTGTTCTTGGTGTAGGTATGGATGATGAGGATACGGTCAACGAGGTGGGTAAAAGATTGTATTCAATCATCGATGATATTGTTGCTCAAAAACATTCTGCTTAAAACGCTCTTTAAAGGGCGTTTTTATTATGCTAAAAAACACATGAAAGGCGGTAGATATGCAAATGTACAATCCCGAATATTTTTCAATGCGTGACCTTTTGAAGTATCCCGAAAGGGCTTCCCCGGACTACTTCACCTACGTTCAGCAGATACTCGCACGCAAACGCCATAAACGCAGAAAAAGACGGTAACACGTCTTATTTTTATACTCATTTTTAAGGAGGTACACTATGATCAACAAAGAATTCTTAGAAGGTCTCGGCATCACGGACGAAGCAACAGTAAAGTCCATAACCGATACCTACAACGCTGACATCAAGACGGAGAAGGACAGCGCCGCTGCCATCCAGACACAGCTTGATGAGGCAAACACCACGATCAAGTCCTATACCGATATGGACATCGATAGCGTAAAGAAGTCGGCGGCTGATTGGGAAAACAAGTACAAACAGTCAGAAGCTGACAGACTTGCGTTTGAGCACAAGACAAAGGTCGGCAATATGGTAAAGGGTCTTAAACTTAAGGACAGCATTTACGAAGATTATCTTACAAATCAGATAATTGAAAAGCAGCTTAAGTTCGAGGGCGACAAGCTTATCGGCGGTGATGATGTTGTCAAGGCTTTCAAGGAAGCACATCCTGACGCATTTCAGACAGACCCCGTTCCGCCTAAGTTCTCATACGACACCCACGGCGGTGAGGCAACAGGCGTGACAGGAGTTGAAGCTGCGTTTCTCGCACGAAACCCCGGACTTAAAGTTGACTAAAGGAGGAAATCACTATGGGACACGAATCACAGACACGTTATTCAAAACTCGTCTCCGCCAAGCTCAGGAATGAGCTCGTGCTCAGGGACGGCATCGTATTCAACAATGACTACGAGGGAAATCCTGTTGCAGGAAATGTAAAGATCCCTGTACGCGATACTGAGGTTCAGGTATCGGATTATGACAAGGCAAACGGAATTCAGGCAACAAACGGCTCTACAAGTTATGTTGACCTCAGGATCAGCAAGGACAAGGCAGTAAATGAGATCATTGATGGATTTGATTCAGCCTCAGTCCCTGATAACCTTGTGGCTGATCGCCTTGACAGCGCAACATACGGTCTTGCCGCACAGATCGATACTGACGGCGGAACAACACTTCTCGCGGGTTCAACACCTATGAATGTCAGCCAGATCACGAAGAGCAACATTTATGATACTATCGTAGATATCCGTACAGCCATGTCAAAGGAGAAGATCCCTAACGACGGCAAGCGCTATCTGCTGGTAACCCCGGATGCTATGTCACTCATCCTTAAATCACCCGAATTTATCTCGGCTTCCAGCCTCGGCGACACGGTCAAGGAAAGCGGCGCGGTTGGTAAGATCGCAGGTTTTCTTGTGATCGAGTGGAATGACAGCACTGCCAATCTCGCGATGATAGCAGGTCATCCAAGGTTCGCTACCAGAGTAAATGAATGGTCTGTCGGAATAAAAGTTCAGGATCTTTCCGGATCAGGCAAGTATATCGGTGCATCAGCAGTTCAGGGACGTATGGTATACGACCACAAGGTACTCCGCAGCGTGGCGATCAGAGCGGTGTACTCTCCTGCCACTCTCGCAGTATCGCTCGCCAAGGGCAGTACAAGCGGCACTACAATTGCAACGGTAACTTCCGGCAATACAGGTTCTACCTATGCGTACAAAGTTAATCCGTCAGCCAGGGCAACATATGATATGTCTACATCTGCATATGCCGGAACTGCGCTTACATCAGGTACAACTGAGATAAGCGCATCAGCCGGCGATGTTATCGAAATCGTTAACCTCAGCTCGTCCAAGGTCAAAGCCGTTGCATATATTACTGTTGGCGGCGGCGATGTTGCAGAATGAGGTACGCAGACTACACCTATTATGTCGAAACATATGGCGGAAGTATGATACCTGAAAGGAATTTTCAGTACTATGCCGCCAGAGCGTCTGAATACATAGATCAGCAGACATTCGATCGGCTGACTAAGGGCGTTCCGCAGGAGTTTGCTGATAAAGTAAGCTCCTGCTGCTGTGAAGCCGCAGAGAAACTTTACTGTTTCTCTGCATCTGCTTCTGGCGGAGGAGCAGGCTCTGGCGTTTCGTCAGAAAAAATAGGTCAGTACAGCGTTACCTATCATTCGGCTGCCGATACTATTTCATCTATGCTGAACGGCAGTGGTGCAGGAATGTCTGATCTGCTTTACAGCATAGTAGGGCGGCATCTTGGTTCGACAGGACTTCTTTATCGGGGAGTTGATTGATTTGTATACAAACAGAATGGGATGTACTATCTACGAAAAAACGATACGCAACCGTTCTCCCACATATATACGCCGGGCGATCGGCGCTGTTTACTGGGAGGAAAAATTGGAACGTGCAGACGGTGCTGACCGTAGCCCACACGGCGAAGTGTTCATATCTATCCCTGCACTTTCCGCAGGAAGCTATGTCCCAAAAACAGATGATCGGATAGTCGGAGAAATAATCACTGACGAACAGCCGCCAAATACGGCGTTGACAATCACAGCGGTGTCTGATCTCAGATTTGGCTCTGGCGCTGTTCGGCACATAGAGGTGACGGCGAAATGCTGATATTCAAGGGACTCAGCTTTGCACCAAATTTCCAAAGCAATTCCGGTGAAAAATTTCAAAGGATGCAGAAATTTGTTGACAGCGAGACGCTAAGATACAGTGATCCGTATGTTCCGTTTAAGACAGGCGTAATGAAAAAAAGCGGAACATCCGGCACTGTTATAGGTTCAGGCGTTGTAGAGTATACAGCCCCATATGCGCGAAGCCAGTATTACACCAATGCAGGACACGGCATTGAGGGCATGAATGCGGAGAACGGCACGAAAGGACTAAGAGGGTCTTTTTTTCTTGAACGAATGAAGGCGGATCATCTCTCGGATATCGAACAGGGGCTGAAAGGAAAATTTGAATGAAAACAATAATAGAGTGTATTCGGGATTATGTTATGACGTTTCCTGAACTCAAAGACGGAGCGCTGCTTGTGGACTGCCTTGGCAGCGAACCGATCGGCTACACAGTAGAAACTGTACCGACTGATCCTATATACAAACGATATACCGACGGAAGCTGTATAAAGCAGTTTCTTTTTATCTTTGCATCCCGCGAATACTACGGCGAAGATGTTATCCAGAACATTGAAAATCTCGGATTCTATGAGCATTTCGCTGACTGGATAGACAGTAACAATAACAGCGGTCTCCTGCCTGATTTAGATGGGCGCACACCCGTAAGCATAGAAGTGCTCACGGGCGGATATGCCTTTAACGCTGAAAACAGTACGGCACGATATCAGATCCAACTGAGGCTGCTATATGAGGAGGAATAATAATGTCATTAGTTCAGAGGCACAAGGTGCTTGCATTCTTCGGTGTGACAGGTGAATCCACAACTGTATATCACCGCATGAAGAAATTCACACAGATCGCAACGAGCAAAAACCCGATCGAGTACAACAGACAGTACGTCGATGAACCGTTTCAGGAAAATGATATCGTAGGATACTCGCCGTCGATCGCGTATGCGTTTGACAGGCATACGAACGACCCCGTGCAGGCGGATATCATTTCCATAACCGATGGTGAACTGTTAGGCGATGATGCAGTTCGCACAATTATAACGGTTGATACATCTGCAACGCCTGCGGTGGCATATAAGCGTGAGTATACAGTTATCCCGTCATCCGAGGGCGATAACATCAATGTATACACTTATTCAGGCACACTCAAAGTCAAGGGCGAAAAGGTAAAGGGAACTGCAACGTCAAGCGATGACTGGCAGACCGTTACTTTCAGCGAGGACGAAGGTTAGGTAAACGGGGACGCGCCCGAGGCTGATGTATTGACCCTGAGCGGCGTTCCCGAAGATGAAGACCACGAAGTACAGGGATATGAACAGTCTGATGAAACTGAATGAAAGGATATGAGCCTATGAGCCACAAGATATGGGAAATAAACGGCATCAGCCTTGAGCTAGATCTTGAAGATGCTGATGTTATGGAGCGTTTGGAAAATGCATTTGAAACTATGAAGACCGATGAGAGCGCAGTGCCGAAGGACGGTAAAGCTTCCGCACGGATAAGAGCTTACTGTGCTATGTTCCGCAATTTATTCAGCAATATTTTCGGCAGCGAGGAAACCGATAAGATATTCAAGGAAGTCCCTACAAATTCAAGTGCATACGATGATGTGTATATAAGTTTCCTCGAATTCATCAATGCACAGAAAGATGATATTGCACGAGCAAAAAGTGAAAAACTCGAACGATACAGACCTAACCGGCAGCAGAAACGTGCAGCGGTCAGGAAGAATAAATGATAAATGTCCTTTATGAACCATTCCCGGGATCGATCTGTGCTGACGGAACTGTGTATCCGATAGTCACGGATTTTCGAGAATGGTTTCGTTTTGCGGATATGCTTGCGGACGAAGAAATAGGCAAGCGGGAAAAGCTTCTGCTTATGACACAATGGCTGATCAAGCCGCCTGAGCGGATCACCGCAGGGCTTGTAACGGCTCTGCTCGATTTCTACAAGGGTAAAGAACTCGAACCTGACACACTATGTCATGACGATGAAACAGATCAGGAGCAGGTAATAAAACCGCCGGTTCTTGACTGGTGCATTGACGGAAAATATATTCTGGGCGATTTCCGCCGATGTTACAACATCGACCTGATACATATCGGGTATATGCACTGGTGGGAATTCCGCTGCCTTTTCGCCGCGCTGCCTGATGACAGCGTTACGCACAAACGTATGGCATATCGCAGCATTGACGTTTCGCAGGTAAAGAACGCTGCTGAACGCAGACGGATATCCAATATTCAGCAGCAGATAGCTATCCCGTATGAACTGGATGATGATATGATAGGCGGAGTGTTCGGAGGAATGATATGATGAATGAGATGCCAAAGCCGCCGATTGAACGGCAGTGGCTGCGATGTCCCCGATGTGGGGCAAAAACAATTTTGTACGACAATACGGCTAATTGTTCCGGGGTATTTATAAAATGCACGCGGAACTGCAAGTGCGAATTTGAGGTAAAAATAGTAAATGGTAAACAAATAGTGCAATGAGCCTGTGAGCCGCACGATCATAAGGAGGGATCGTTGTGGCTTTTGACGGCACATTAAAATTTGATACCGCGATAGATCAGTCAGGATTCAAGATAGGGATTTCAAATCTCGGCTCGATCGCAAAGACAGGAATGGCAGCCGTAACAACGGCTGTGACTGCTGCCACAGGTGCTATATCTGCTCTTGGCGGCTATTCGATCAGCGTAGGCAAAGATTTTGAAAGCAGCATGGCACAAGTCATTGCCACAATGGGAATCACTAAGGACACTATTCAGGACGGAGTAAACAGCTATGATCTTTTGAAAGAATCAGCCGCTGCCGCAGGTGAATCCACGGTGTTCTCAGCTTCTGAGGCTGCTGATGCGTTAAATTATCTGGCACTTGCAGGATATGACGCAGCGAAGGCAGCAGACGCGCTTCCGGCAGTACTTAATCTCGCCGCTGCAGGCGGGATGGATCTGGCGTACGCTTCTGACCTTGCGACAGATGCAATGGCTGCGCTCGGGATTGAGGCAACAAGTGAAAATCTGACACGTTTCGGCGATGAAATGGCTAAAACTGCCAGCAAGGCAAATACGAATGTTTCACAGCTTGGTGAGGCGATCCTAACTGTTGGCGGAACGGCACAGTCACTTGCCGGAGGTACTGTTGAACTCAATGCTGCACTTGGTGTCCTCGCCAATCGAGGCATCAAAGGCGCAGAGGGCGGCACTCACCTGCGAAACATGATACTTTCGCTTTCTGCACCCACAGACACGGCAAAAGACGCGCTGGATGCACTTGGAGTATCAGCACTTGACGCAAGCGGAAATATGCGCCCGCTCAATGCAACTTTTTCAGATCTTAACGCCGCGCTGGCAGGGATGAGCGATGGTGAAAAAGCCGAAATACTAAGTGATATATTCAATAAAACCGACCTTGCAGCCGCACAGGGAATGCTTTCCGGATGTGGTGAAGAATTCGACAATCTGGCAATAGCACTAAACAATTGTGACGGCGCTATGGCGCAAATGGCGGATACCATGAACGATACCCTCGAAGGCGATATGAAATCGCTTGAGTCAAAAGCAGAGGCGTTTGGTATTGCCATATATGAGAATATGAATGATCCGCTCAGAGAGCTTGCACAGCTCGGCGGTGAGTACCTTTCTCAGCTCACTGACGCGTTTAATGAGGGTGGTTTCGAGGGACTTGCCGAATCGTTTGGTGATGTACTTGGACAGGCAGTAACCAAAATTGCTGAATATCTGCCTAAAATGGCAGATATGGGTGCGTCAGTTGTGACGGAGCTTGTTAACGGACTGCTTGCGAATATGGATACCATATCACAGGCTGCCTCAGACATTGGCATTACTATAGTGGAATGTGCTGTTCAGATAATACCGCAACTGCTTACAGCGGCAATTGAAATGATAGGAGCCCTTGCACAGGGACTTGCCGAGAATCTTCCCCAGCTTATCAGTGCGGCGGAAGAAGGCTTGGCGCAGCTTATTGAAGGCATAAAGCAGAATCTTCCCGTTTTTGCGGACGCAGGTATTTCAATTATTCTCACGCTTGCAGAGGCGTTCATTGACAGCCTTCCTACGCTGCTTGATGCCGGACTGGCGATAGTCAGTGAATTGGCGCAGGCACTGCTTGACAACCTGCCTGAAATCATTGCATCAGTAGGCAAAATGATCGATGGACTGATAGATTATATTGCCGAAGGTCAGCCAAAGGTGTTGGAAGTTGTTCAGAAAATTCTGACAGGAATTGTTGATGCGTTGCCGGAATTACTTGGTGCATTGACTTCCGCGCTGCCGGGCATTATAAAATCTATCATAGAAATGCTGACATCATATGTACCGCAGTTCCTGAAATGTGCGATAAACCTGTTCACTTCGATCGTGGACGCGCTTCCTGAAATCATTGACGAACTCAGCAAGAGCCTGCCCGATATAGTTATGGCAATAGTGACGGCGCTTGTGGAGGCGATTCCACAAATTGCTTCTGCCTCTGTTGAAATGTTCATGGCAATAGTTGACGCATTGCCGGAAGTACTCGTTTCGCTCACGGAGGCGCTTGGAACGCTTTTGAGTAATATTGGCGAGGCACTGGGTGAAGTCATTATCTACATAGCGGAATGGTCGCAGGAGATGCGCCAGAAAGCTATAGATGCAGCGAGCGGATTCCTTGAAAACGCAAAGACATTCTTCAAGGAACTGCCCGGAAACATCGCTGATTTTCTGAAAAACGCACTTTCTAAGGCTGCAGAGTGGGCTGTTGAAATGCGGCAGAAGGCTATTGATTCGGCAAGCGAGTTTCTTGAAAATATAAGCAAATCCCTTTCGGAACTTCCCGGCAATATTGCCGATCATCTGAAATCAGCAATTCTGCGTGTTGCAGAATGGGCGTTTGAAATGCGCCAGAAAGCAATAGATACCGCAAGCGGATTTCTGGATAACATAAAGACGTTTTTCAAGGAATTGCCCGGAAACATTGCAGAGCAGCTCAAAGCTGCACTGCAAAGCGTTGTGGAGTGGGGCAGCAACCTTAAAGAAAAGGCAAAAGAAGCCGCGAGCGGACTTGTTGATAAAATTCAGGAAACAATAGAATCGCTGCCGTCAAAAATGCTTGACGCAGGAAAAAATCTTGTAGAGGGCTTGTGGAATGGTATCACAGGTGCGGGAAGCTGGCTGAAAGAAAAGATATCGGGATTTGCAGACGGCATTATCTCTGATTTTAAATCCGCATTCGGAATCCATTCCCCGTCTACCCTGATGCGTGATCTTATCGGTAAGAATCTTGCCGAGGGTATTGGTGTCGGATTCACAGAAGAAATGCCTGATATCGGGGTTGACGCTGTCAAGGCAATGAAGCAGCTCGAATTCGAGATAGATTCAGACGCGCCAAGGATATCTGTGGAAGCAGATATACCTGAAATTGATGATTCTGCTGTTGCTGCACTTGACTTGTACGGTTCACCGTCTGACCCTGCTATAGCACGTCCGTCAGCCACATCGGAAGTGATAAACAACTCGTACAACTATAGTACCGTCCACAATAATGGTACTGACGGGAATCCGCAGCCTGTGCAGATAAATGCACAGTTCATTGTCGGCGATGAAGTAGTAGCCGAGGGCGTTGTTGATGTCGCAGCAGACGGCATAGACGAACGTCAGGGCGTAACTGTAAAAATGAAGAAAAGGGGGCTTGCGACATGAGGGAAGGAATATTGGTGAACGGAGCACATTCGTATTATACGCACAAGCTGAATACTGTCAGCCGCAAGATCGGCGCAGCTCCTCGGGACGATCTGACGGAACGCGTCCCGTACAGCAATGTTACACATGATTTCTCCGAACTTTTTGGCGGACATACTTACGGCGACAGAAAACTTTCATATACTTTTGAGTTTGTCTGCTTCGACAAGCACCGCGCACAGGAGCGGCTTAAACTCATATTTGACTGGCTGCACTGGTCGGGAAGAAAGACACTTTGCGATGCGCTTCTCCCAGATTATCATTATGAATCTGCTGAACCAACGGTATCATGGTCTGAAAGTCATGGAATCTATAAGATAACGGCAGAGTTCAAGGCTTCGCCCGCGATAGTTCCGAATCCAAATAAACTGTACAATCCGTCAGTGTATGTTTTCCCTGATGTTAACGGCGACGGAAAAGTGGACAGCATTGATGCATCAGCGATAATGACGGCATATTCAAATATATCTGCCGGAAAGCCCTCGGGACTTACGGAGGAGCAAGAGGCTTTGGCTGATGCCGACATGAACGGAGTTATTGACAGCCGTGATGCGTCATTGATCTTAACGTTCTATTCAGATGTTTTGTCAGGCAAATACGAGAATTCACCTTCGGGCTGGGCAGAATTCATGCACAAGCAGAACATCGAGAAGGAGGCGATATACTGATGTACAGGATATCTGTCGTAAACAACGGCACATCTTCTGTGATCCACGAACCTGACCCTGACAGCGACAGAAGGCTGCTTTCGGGTAGTTTTGTCGAGGAGGTCAATCAGATACCTTCGTTTGCGTTTAATATATCGCCGTTCAATCCGATGTATGACAGCCTCCATGACAGAAAGTCCGTTGTTTCCGTAGTCAATACAAAAACAAATGAAACTGAATTCGAGGGCACAGTTCTGTATTCCGAAAAACAAATGACAGGCTCGGGAACAATATACAGGTCTGTCACCTGCGAGGGATATCTCGGCTATCTGTGCGACAGCATACAGCCGTATCATCATTATGACGGATATACCGTGCAGGAATTTGTATCGGCTTTGCTTGATCATCACAATGCACTCGTTAGCGAAGAAAAGCGTATATACCTTGGCTCATGTGATTTCTCGGGCGATAATACAAACAGCAAAACGACCGCATATCGCACTACTCTTGAGGAACTTAAAGTGAATCTCGTAGAACGTGTGGGCGGTGAAATGCGCATACGCAAAGTCAACGGAAAACTTGTGCTTGATTTTCTCAGACAGTATGGCTCGACTTCTTCTACGGTAGTAGAACTTGCGGATAATCTTATTTCACTGGACGTAAAGACTGACTCAACAAGTATAATAACGCGCCTTGTCCCGCTTGGAGCACAGTTATCGCCTGACGAATCCGCCAAAAGGCTGGATATATCATCGGTAAACAACAGAAAAATATATATAGACGATACGGCAGCTATTGCTAAGTACGGGATCATTGTCGGCAAGATCGAATTTGACGACATAACACTTCCGCAGAATCTGCTTTCCGCAGGTCGTAAATATCTCGAAAATAACAACCGCGTGCAGAAAGCGTATAAAGCGCAGGTTCTTGACCTTTCCCCGCTATATGACAGTTATGAGGAATTTCGTGCAGGAAATACATATCATTTCAAAAACAAACTGCTCGGGATCGACGAGGAGCTGCGGTTGATAAAACGAACAGTCGATATCTACAAACCGCATAAACCGTCGGTCGAGATCGGCGACAAATCAGAAAAAATAACCGATATATCTGTGCGGACAGCGCGCATTATAGAGTATGATATGCCGCAGCAGAAAATAGATATTCTTGCATCGGCAAAGGCAACTGCTACAGCACTTATCAATGCCGGTATAAACGGATATGTGGTAGTGAACAGCAACGAAATACTCATCATGGATACGCCTGACAAAGAGACCGCGACCAAGGTATGGCGCTGGAATGCAGGCGGATTCGGATACAGCAGCACAGGCTATAACGGCACTTACGGCACAGCAATAACAATGGACGGCGCTATAGTGGCGGATTTCATTACGGCAGGAGTGCTTCGCGGCGTGGAGATAGTCAATGGAAACGATACGTTCCATGTTTCCGAGGATGGTACTGTGAATGCATCTGCAATGTCCATTACAGGCGGCGTTATCAATAACGGAAACGGCACATTTACAGTCGCCGCAGACGGAACTGTAAACGCGTCTGCGATAAATATAACGGGCGGAAATGTCAATATTTCTACCGCCAGTGAAAGCTACGATGTGATACAACTTAGCTGCGGTGATTGGTCACACAAACAGTCCCCACTGGAATGGCGGCTGAAAAATACTGCGACCGGTTGTGAGATAATTGCGCAGGCAGGTGCGATGTATTTCAATAACGGCGGCGAGACCAAGGTATATATCGGAACGGCAAACGGGAACATAATTGCCGAAGATATCCGTATCAGATATGATAATGACGGAACTGAGGCATCGTATTCTATTGTAGATACTATAGCAGGTCTACAGCGGCAGATAGATGACCTGAGAGGAGGCTAATATGAAATTTTATGATAATATCCCTGACATGGAGTGCCTTGCAGGTGACACGCTGCCTACATTCAATATATCGGTTGATGCGGACAGTATCAGCGGGTGCAGTATGCAGGTAATAGTAGCGCGTTCCAACAATCCAAACACTGCCGTTCTGTGCAAGGACTGCACTTCCACTGATGGCGGATTTGAAGTGCAACTCACAAGCGACGATACATCGGGGCTGATAAGTGATATGTATGACATACATTTCAGGCTTATCGACGCTGACGGGAAAAGCTACAGAAAACTATACGGCAAGCTGTGGGTAACGGCTGCGGCGGAGGGCAATTAAATGAAAATGAATCTGAAAATCAGAAATTCTATGGATTTTAAGGTGTCACTCGGAGGATTCGGCGGAAGCAAGGGCGGCGGTTCACAGGATAAAGTCGGTCAGGCAATGGTGATATGTGATTCAGCAAAGAAATGCGTGGTAGGGAACGCCAGTTTCACGGCGGATATAGAGGGCTAAGAAAGGAAGAAATAAAATGGCAATTACATCAATTATGAATGCAAGTCCAGCGGCTGCAAAAGCGTTTATAGATAACTTGGGGTTCACAGGAATAACTACCGCCGTATCATCATCAGGCACAAATATAAGCCAAATTAAACACAATAACATATTGGTGTTTGGGGGACTCAAGGTATATTATAACAATGGTGGTTCTTCGTTTGAAATAGGCAGCAGTTCGTCTGAAATACATTACACAATTCTTGCTTGCACTAATGGTATTATCATACAGGCTCTTACTTATGACGGAACAATAAAAATCAATTCAGCGTTCATGTCATTTAATAGTGACGGCACACTTATATACGGGGCACCTTACAAAACTGATTCGTTAGCAAATCCTCGTGTGTGTCGCTCAGATTTAGAAAATTTTCTTGGAAACAATTGCACTCGCCATTTAGCTAATTGCACAACGTTAGCTAATTTTGTAACAGCCGCAAGTCTTGGTGATGCTAATGTTGCGGCTGAAAATGCATATTATATGCCGATTTATCAGTATGACGGCATGGGTATAATTACGCTTAACAACGAAAAATACATCACAAACGGATATTGGTGTATCAAGGACTGAAAGGATAATGTATGAAATTAAGTGAACGAATCGCGAAACTTATCGATGTAAAATCAATCGTCACGCTTGTTCTGACCACAGTTTTTGCGGTGCAGAGCCTTCGTGGTATGATATCACCGGAACAGTTCCTTACAGTTTTCACAGTTGTGATAAGTTTCTATTTTGGAACACAGTACGCAAAAAACAAGGAGTGATTTTATGATCTACAAGTACACCGACGAAACACAGCTTTCTGCGCATTTCAATGTGCGGGAATTCCGCTGCAAGTGCGGCAGATCACATGATATTGAACTCAATCCTGATCTGATTTTAAAACTGGAAAAACTTTATAGGGCACTTGATTGCACTAAGATAATCATTACAAGCGGCTATCGCTGCTCGGATCACGACAAGGCAGTAGGCGGCAACGGCTACGGGCAGCATACAAAAGGCAACGCCGCGGATATTATTTGCTATGATCAGGATGGTGAAATAATCAATACTAAAAAAATCGCCTGCCGAGCACAAAGCATCGGTTTCCGAGGTATTGGCAACATTGACAGTACATACACTGCAATTCATGTTGACGTGCGTACAGGCGCAAAGTGGTACGGTGATGAGGCAGTGCGTGGCGGTACTTCTGGCAGCGTAACAGATGATTTTTACAGGTACTACGCAGTCACAACAGAAACAAATCCGATATCTGAATTGCAGCAGATTTTAAACGCCAAGGGCGCATCACTGGCTGTGGACGGCATTGCAGGCGCAAAAACTCGCGCAGAGTGCTACAGATACACAATTGAACCCGGTGATCAGGGGCAACTGACACGTTGGGTACAGCAGCGTTTAAACGCGTTAGGATTCGACTGTGGTGCTGCAGATGGTATTGCCGGTACACTGACAATGAACGCGATCCACGCGCTGCAGGAATCCAACGGTCACGATGTAGGAATTCTGAAAAACAGTGACTGGGATATACTTACAAGATGAATTAAAATGCCCTTTTGCTTCGACATCAGGGCATTAAATTTTTATTAGGAGGATCTATATTATGAAATCATTTATTCCATGGATAGGCGGTAAAAGACTGCTCGCAGACAAAATCATATCATTGTTCCCGGACAAAATCGACCGATATGTCGAAGTATTCGGCGGCGGTGGTTCAGTGCTGTTTGCACGCGATAAACACGCGCCGCTCGAAATTTACAACGACGCGAACAGTCAGCTTGTGAACCTCTTCCGCTGCATCAGATTCCACAGACAGGAACTTCAGCGCGAAATATCAGGGTATATAAACGCCCGGGAAGTGTTTGATGATATACGCGCACAGATCGATATGCGCGGTTTTACGGATATCCAGCGCGCAGCAATGTTCTATATTCAGATAAAAATCAGCTATGGAGCTGACGGAAGAACATATGGCTGCAATAAGAAAAACATATCGGCTGACTATCTGACAGAAATCGAAGAACGTTTGAAAACAGGGGCAGGGGTTGTCATAGAACACAGGGATTTTGAAAATTTAATAAATGTCTATGATCGCCCCGGCGCACTGTTCTACTGCGATCCGCCCTATCACAAAACAGAAAGGCACTATGATGTAAAGTTTAAACCCGAAGATCATCAGCGATTGAAGGATTGCTTAATTGGCATAAAGGGACGGTTTATACTGTCATACAACGATGATGAGTACATCAGGGAGCTGTATAAGGAATTCGATATACTGCCCGTGTCACGCCAGAACAACCTCAGTAGCGGAGAGTTTAAGGAACTGATAATCAAAAACTATTAATATATTTTTTTTAGAGCAAAAATAACGATATGCGTTATTTTAATTGTAAAAAGGATATAGGAGGTCACTATGATCAAATGCCAGTTAAAGTCCGTTTTAAAGGGGCTTAACCTCACGCAAAAAGAACTGTGTGAACGCATAAACGCGCGACCGTCAACAATATGCGCACTGTGTAACAACACGTTTGACTATTTAAACATACACCTTTTGAATGATATTTGTGATGTTCTGAATTGCGATATATCAGAGTTACTAATAAAAGCCTCTTGACATTAAAATCAAGAGGCTTTTTTATTACATAAAGTAGATTTTTTTGTATTTTGCGTGTCAATTTTTTGCGTTTTGCGCGTCAAGCTACACGAGAAGCGAACCGTTTGGCGTAAAGAAATTCAGTGCAACGCCCTCTTGCGCACATTTTCCCATAAGGGCAGGGGAGCAGCCGCTGTAGCCGAAAACATAGATATCTTCCAGATTGACAAGTGGAACGCGCATAGGCGGCTTTTCATCAAATTTACAAACGATGTTTTCGCCGTCCAGAGAAAGGTAGGCTGTCTCGTCAAGAATATAAAGTGAATTGAGCAGTTTTTTCATTTTACCCTCCTTATAGCCTGTTTAGTGCGTTGAAATTATTCTTCCCACATTTTGTCGATCATGCCGCGAACACTCTGCGCCGGAGCTTTCGGAAAGCAGTCGTTATAAAGCGAACAATTGCTGCAAACCTGTCCCTTTCGGCACGGCGGAATGGAATGTGTTTCGGAAATTTTCTTCATCTCGGAAAGATACTGCAACAGCAAGCTGTGATAATAGTCCCCCTCAGTATCGAACGGCAGCTTTACGCGTTTTCTGGTCGAGGAGTAGTAGATATATGCCTCGCAGTCGCAATTCCATACGCTGTCGGCGCAAAGCTTCTGTGCGTAGACCTGGATCGCATCGGACGGATAAAATGCCTCGCTTTTGGGTGCGGTAGGCTTGAACTCAACAAGCCTTACACGATAGCGCCCGTCATGCTCCGCAATTTCGATACCGTTTTTATCGGGTACAAATTCCACACAGTCACACACTCCGAGCAGCGAATACTCATCATTCCATACGGTTACGGAATTTTCCGCGACCACCCCTTTGGGCATATACCGTGGCTTGTCACTGTGAACTGTTTCATGCAGGATATTGGCATTTACTACCGCGGCGTTTTCAGCCCAGTCCTGATTGAGTTCAAGGAGTGCAAATCTGCGCGGACAGTACATATAGTGCTGTATCATGCGGAGCGAAACAGGCTTTTCGGACATCATAGCTTTTCGATAAGTGTAACTCCGTCCGGCAATGTGCTGTCAACGGTTATTTCATAATCGGAGAACTGTCTCGGAATAGCAATATCAGCATTTTTTGCAACTTCTATCTTATCAAAGAGCACACCTGCGGGAGCATTTCCGAGCGCGCTGTCGTGCTTGAAAATATAAAGCTTGCGGACTGTCATCTTGCCGCGTGCAGCACTTCTGTCGTGCTCGAACATATTGAGTACGGCATTCCACAGGAGTTCGAGGTCATCCTCATTGAATCCCGTTACTTTCTGTGCGAGCATAGCCGAAACATAACCCTCTGCACGGTAAAGACCGTAGGAGATAATGGATTTCTTACCCATTTCGGTATTGCCCACTTCCTGTCTTTCCTCCGTTGTTTTAGCCTGTCGTGTTATTGTGATATCCTGCGGATAAACGGGGTCAATGCTCTTTGCGAAAGCAAGCTGCACAGGGCCTCTTACTATGCCGCAGGGATCGTTTCCGGTACTCATAACAGCTCCGAAAGCTCTTACGTCGAAATAGTTATCGCATATGTATTTCTGAGCAGTGGCAACATCATTTGCATTTTTGCCCTTCTGACCTGTTTTAAGTCCAAGTTCCTCGTAAGCTTCCGTGAATTTGGTGTTGAGAGCCTTGTCCGCCTTTATGAGGATATTGTAACCTGCCTCGCCCTCGCGTGCAAGTTCAACATAGTTGCGTATCTTGCGCTTGAGACAGACATCTGTTACGATGCCGAGGGAAGTTTCTGGGTCAGTTCTCGGCATATTGCCTGCATCGGGGTCACCGTTAGGATTACCGTTTTCAACATCAAAGAGAGCTACAAATTCATATCTGTTCTTAATTACGTCTGACATATTCAATCTTCCTTTCCTGTTTCAGTGGATTTTTTATCCCATAATGCATTTTTCTGCTGATAGTATCCGATAATGAACCTGCCCTGATCGTCAGGCGGCATTGTTGAGGGGAACTGTCCGTCAAGACCGCTCATGATCTCGCCGATAAGTTTCTGCCAATATGTGTCATTTTCAAATTTTGCCATGTGATTCTGCGAGAGCTTTACAAGCCTCGGGAAAACCGACACAGGTCTTGCGCAAGCTGATGCAAAAAAGCTGTCCTTTATTGTTCGGTTGAGCTTATCACTTGATGCTTTCTGCTGTATTCTCTCCAGAACTGCGAACAGTCTTCCGCAGAGATATGCAGGGTTTTTGTTTTCCGTATTTAGTGCCAATGTGATCTCCTCCTTATTATTTGATAACCGCGCTTTGCGGTTCAGATATGCTTTTATAATTCCTATTTTTATTGCTCCGAATTTAGCGCCCATACTCTCATCAGTCTTTATCCTGCGCAGGACTGTGTGCAGCATGGCATCGGGATAGCGTGTGCCGTTCAGAGCCGCGAGCATTATTGCGGATTGCAGCGGGGGAGGTATGCTCCCTTTTGTTTCTTTGGGGGAAACAAGCTCCTTGAATATGCGCCACATCGGTATTAAATTTTCGTTTTCCTCCGTATTCAGATCGTTCTGATGCTGAAACAGATTCTTCATGATATTTCCGAACGATCCGCGGAGCAGAAACTTTACCGAAATTCGTGCGGCATTTGGTGTTACTCCTGCAATGACGAAGTCGGCGTTTTTTGTGAAAACACTGATATCTGGAACAGTTCCGTTTTGGAATGCTTTTGCGGCTGCGTGGAGATCTTTTTGTAATTCAGTTACCTCATCGCCATCGTCCGAACAATTAAGAAATTGCGAGAAGCAATCGCATTCTTCCTCCTCATCGGGCGAAAGTCCGAAATAGAAAAGGGTCATGTCATCAAGGTAAAGGTGGTGCATGGAATTTGTGAGCAGGTAGTTCATAGCCGCCGTGTATTTTTCCATAGCATTTTCGGAAATATTGCTGTTATAAGATTGTTCCTTGCGGTATGACTCAAATGACTCGGCATTATATCCGACCAGAGTCATTCCCATGGCATTGCCGCCGCGAATTCCCTTTTTTATCTTATTATGAATTTTGGAAACAGGTAGCATTTTACCCTCGATCGGGCACATGGACAACGTTTTTCCGCTCTGCGAGTCTGACTCTTTTGACTCGGCATACTCTGTGTACTTTTTCTTCAGCAGTGCATCATTGTTCAGGAGAATATCAGGTCTTCCCTCAAGGGCAAAACAGTAGGAAGCCGTGGAATAGTCCTTGGAAATTGCTTTCAGATGAGGATTCTCCGTTTCGTCCGCAGGATTCCAATTGATGAGAAATTCACGGAATGCATTGATGATAGGGGAGTCGAGTCCCTCACAAAATTCAAGATTGCCGTTTACAAAGCATTCATGTGATTTTTTCGCCTTGTTGGTATTGTCCTCAGGCGTGAATGAATCGCTTTTTTTGTCGTAGTTAAGTCCGAAAATATACAGCGGACGGTGCTCGGCAATATTAAGGTCAATTCCCGGTTTCTGCGAACGCATGGGGAGGATAAATGTTTTCTTTCTGAGGACAGGCTTTTTCTTGCCGTCAATTCCAACTTTTTCCCGTATGTCCTGAATACTGCTGATCTTTCCCTCCGGAGTGAGAAAGATCTTGTGCGATATCTCAACATTTTCAAAGTATTTTGGAACTCCGTCGCTTACTTCCTCCGTGTTCATGTCATAGTATTGGCAAAGCGCCTGTATCAGCATACCGTATCCCTCCTGTACTTCGCGACATCGATAACTCCGTCGATCATTTTCGGGCGGTAGTATACGGCTTCGGCTTCATCGGAAAATTTATGCTTTTCCCAGTTGTCGCCCGTGAATTTCAGACCGTATAGCATATATCCGAGGTCGCGTTCACCGCACAAGGTCTCGTCTGTCCTGAGAGCGTCAAGTGAATCCGCAAGTGTTATTGACCTGACCGCGAACTCTCTGCACCCGAGTACAGGCTGTCGGAAATGCTGACCGTTCCTCAGACGCCGAAGTATGATATTGTAGTGCTTTTCTTCGCACTCGTCCTCTTTTTCGGAACGTATACCAGTAAGCTCAAAGTGAAAACTTATGCCGTATTTGACATTTTTAAGTATCATGCTGCTGCGCTGTGTACGCTTGTCGGCGGTGTAAAATTCGGGCGGATCATTTTCCTTTATCTGCTTTGCGGTGATGTGTACCTTGTCCTTAACTTCGTTTCGGCGTATGTTGGTGAATACTATCGGGTTGCAGACCACGATCTTATCAATAACATAGCGTATCGCGGGCTTCCAGTAAATGCTTTTCAGAAGTCCCTCAAGAGCACTCGGCGTCGGGACATCATAACTCACGCGTTCCACTTTCATTTCCGGCCGAGTGAAGCAGGCATAATCGCCCTCAACGATAATTGAGATTCCATACCCCATGAAAAATACCTCCTGTCTTATTGAATAAAATAACTGTCGTTTGTTTCATCGGTAAGTCCCGTTTCCTCATTGTAATACTGCATTGCACCGAGGACGAACATTCCCGATCGCTCACACACTATTCCGCGTTCAAGCAGGTCGCGGAGCATATACGGATAAACCGAAACCGTGTACCTCTGAAGTTTTCGTTTGACTGAGGGGTCGAACTCCGCCTGTCTTAAAAACTCCACAGCCTCATCTGTGTGAGGTACAACTACGGCAATGCTTTCGGAGTTTATGTACTCAAAGTATTCAGCGTAGCTCCTGAACGGAATATCGCAGATATTATGCTTTGTATCAAAGTGGTTTTCGTTGAAAAATACAATTGAATTGCGTTCGATCACGTCACTGTGGTGGAAGAAAAGTCTCCTGTAATACTCCTTGATGCAGTCGGGTGAGTTTATATCTTCAAATTCATTCATCAGACCTTTAGCGATCTCGGCGCGTATGCCTAAGTCGCCCTTGGGCATATCATCGCTCTCAAAGACGAACACCTGTGAACCTTCTCTCAGACCCTCGCGGTTGCAGCGTCCGCCTGCCTGCAAAATACTGTCTAATCCTGAGATCTGACGGAATACTGCTGCAAAATCAAGATCAACGCCTGCCTCTATCAAGGAGGTGGAAATTACTGTAACAGGTTCGTTTTCATCAAGAGCGGCGCGTATCTTTTTGAGTATCTCCAAACGATTAACGGGAGTCATAAACGTTGAAAGGTGGTATTTTTTGCCGCCCACAAGGTTATAGAGTTCACGCGCAGCCTTTCGGGTGTTTACGACACACAGCGCGTTTTCGTGCTGTGTCGCTTCAAAGGCAACTCCGCTGTAATCCCTGTGACCGAGAAACGTATAGCGGCAGTTCGCGAATGAACTAAAACTGCTCTTGTCGGTAATAAGCTCACGGATCTCAGCCATGTTCGCATACTTGTCCAGAAGCGGCATGAAGTCGGGCATTGTCGCTGAAAGAAGTATCGCGTGGCTGTTCAGATATTTCGTGATATAGCCTATTCCGCGCAGACACGGCTGGAGATGATCGGTGGGCAGCATATGTATCTCGTCAAAGACCAGCACGGAATTTGCAAGGTTATGCAGCTTGCGCAGTCGGCTTCCTTTATAGTGGTAAAGCGACTGGAAAAACTGCGCGTTTGTCGTAACAATAAGTTTGGCGTCCCAGTTTTCACAGCTTTTTTTGAGTTTCTCCGCGGTGGTTGAAGTCGGCTTGTCCTTTGCGTCAAAATCATAGTTTGAATGATGTTCGAGTATCTCAACGCTGTCACCGAGAATATCCGAGAAAACTCTTGCGGTCTGTTCAATTATCGAGGTGTAGGGGATTATGTAGATTATCCTGTCCTTGCCCTTGCGAACCGCGTGTTCAAGCGCGAGTTTCAGGCTGCAAAGAGTTTTTCCGCTTCCCGTGGGCATTTGCAGAAAACTGATATCGGCACTGTCGTCAAAGTTTTCAAGCGCCTGTTTCTGGAGTTCGGTACGCGCTCTCTTTACGGGAGTATTCGCGGTGAACTGCGCAAGTTTTTCGTTTACGCGGTCAAGAGCCTTAACAAAATCTCCGCCCATGCCGCGTTTTATGTTCGGCTGACAGAAATGCTCGGTGTCGAGAAAATCTGCGTCAGTCAGGCATGAGAATATGTACTTTGTCAGAAAAGCAAAGCGCTCAACTGCTTCCGTCTTTTCCTGACAGCCATTGGTAATGTAGCTGATCGATTCATTTGACGGACATTCGACCGTTATTTCATTTTTGTACGCGCTGTAATCCTCAGTCTCGTGTTTAAGTCTTGCGCGAAGCGTAGAGCCTTCTAACTCGACTCTTGAACCACCGTCGGGCAGTCCTGTGTGATGTCCTGCGATAACATATTGCAGCAGCGGAACACATGGAGATTTTTTACCAAAGAGAACCTCGGCCTCTTTTGCGCCGCATATCGCGTGCTCAACTTGAATGTGATTGTTGCCGCGAATGCGTTCCTGAAACTTTTCGGAATACTTTCCGATGTCGTGGAGTCTGCCTGCTGTCGCTGCCAGATCTTTTGCGGGCGGAATCGCCCAATTGCGGCAAAGCTCTTCTACCCCGTGAAGGTGCGCCACAACACTTTGTTCGTCGCCATTGTCGTTAATGTGTGCTATGTACAATAAAGTCCCTCCAATCCCAACAAAATTGCTTTTATATACAAAAATCGCGTTAATAAATATATTATACTATGAAATATAACAATAGTCAAGGTGCGTTCAAAAAATAAATGTCGAATTTTGTCGAATTTTATGAAAAATTTTTTCAGCCGGTCGTGGGCAGTTAACCATTGCTTTTTATTATGCCGAAAAGCTTGACCGCTGAGAAAATTTGTGCTACAGTATTTATAGTATATTAATGCAGCATTGATGATCCGCCAAGCCGGTATGATGTTATGGTAATGTTATAAACTGATTCAGAGGTGCATAAAAATGATAGTAAGAAAATACGAACCAAACGATATAGAGAAGATGATATGTATCTGGAATGAGGTCGTTGACGAGGGCGTGGCTTTTCCGCAGGAGGAAAAACTGGACTCCGTGACGGGACAGCAGTTCTTTGCTTCACAAAGCTATTGCGGAGTTGCTGCTGATGAAAATAATAATGTTGTCGGTCTGTATATTCTTCACCCGAATAACGTGGGACGCTGCGGTCATATATGCAATGCAAGCTATGCCGTAGCTTCATCATGCCGCGGAAAGCATATCGGTGAAATGCTCGTTACCGACTGCATAAAAACTGCCGCAAACATCGGATTCAGGATCTTGCAGTTCAATGCCGTTGTGGAGAGCAATATCCATGCAAGACACCTTTACGGGAGAGTCGGCTTTATTCAGTTGGGAGTAATACCTAACGGTTTCAGAATGAAAGACGGTCACTTTGAAAACATTTGCCCGTACTATATCGAGTTGTAAGTTTTTGACGTGATCGGCGCAGAAATAGGAGGAATGAACGTTAAGGGCGGCACTTTTACCCGATAAAAAAGTTATATATCCCTTACAGTTAAGCATTACAGTTTTGTTATATCTGTCTTACAGCCAAAGTAGAATTTTTGGCTTAAAATAGGCGATTTCTGGCAAAATTAAAAATGTCGGAAAAGGGTCTTCCCACTTGACATTTGAGACAAAATGGAATATAATCATGTAAACGGAGCGTACAGCGTATATTAAGGCTCTGTAAAAAAACACACAGGAGGAAACATCATGAAAAACATATTTAAGAATGAAAAATTTTGGCTGGTAACCGCAGGTGCTGCAGGTGTTATCTTCGGTAAAAAGGTTCTCACTGCAAAGAAAACAAGAGAACTCGCTGTTACAGGTCTTGCAAAGGGAATGAAGCTCAAGAACGATGCTAATTCTGCTTTCCAGAGCATGAAGGACGAGGCTCAGGATCTTTGTTATGAGGCAAAGGAGCAGGCAGGTCTTAACGAAACAAGCGAAGAAAGCGAAAACTAATGCGCTACAGGATCGTATCTGATTATCCGGGCCGTATCAGAGTGCGTTTCGGCGGATATGCTTTTGACAAGTCACTGGAAAGCTGTATACAGAAGGTGACTGAGGCTAATCCCTTTATACTGTCTGCGGAGGTGCATTACGCCAACGGAGGTCTGCTGATCTGCTATAAAAAGGATCGCAGACACGATGTCATCAGCTTTATCGAAAGCCTTGATTTCCGCACCCTTACCCCTCTGCCTGAGGATACGGCAACAAATGAAATAGACAATAACTTTAAAAAGGGACTGACTAAGCTTGTTGCTGTCCATTACGCAAAGAAGCTGCTCATTCCCGCGCCTCTGCGTGCAGCTTTGGCTGTATACAATGGTGCAAAGTATATCTTAAAGGGCGTTTCTGTGCTCGCAGAGGGCAAGCTGACGGTCGAGGTGCTGGACGCTGCATCTATTACAGCCTGCCTTGCACAGCGAAACTTCAAGACGGCTTCAACGATAATGCTGATGCTTTCAGTTTCGTCTCTGCTTGAGGAATATACTCATGCGCGTACAAAGGCGGTGCTCACTTCAAGTCTTGCGGTAAAGGCTGACACAGTATGGCTCGCAAATGGAGATGAGGACGTTCTTATCCCGATAAGCAAGCTTTCTGTCGGCGACAAGATCCGCGTGAGAACGGGTAGCGTTATTCCTGTTGACGGCGAAATAACCGAGGGCGAGGCCTACATAAACGAGTCTTCCATGACAGGCGAGCCGCTTGCCGTGATGAAGTCGGTAAATGCAACGGTATTCGCAGGTACAGTCGTTGAAGAAGGCTCGATAGTCGTCAGCGTCAGGGCAATAAGTTCCGATACCAAGATACAGAAGATAATCGAGCTGATAGACAGCTCTGAAAACCTCAAAGCAGGTATACAGAGCCGTGCCGAGAGACTCGCGGACGGAATAGTTCCGTTCAGCTTCCTCGGATTCGGTCTCACCATTTTGTTCACGAGAAATATTACTAAGGCAGTATCTCTGCTCATGGTAGATTATTCATGCGCGATAAAGCTTTCTGCGCCTATTGCGGTCATTTCCGCACTCCGTGAGGCGGCTGATCACAGTATTACGGTAAAGGGCGGAAAGTACCTTGAAGCATTTGCTTCTGCGGATACGATAGTATTCGACAAGACAGGAACTCTCACAAACGCTGAGCCTGTTCTCGAAAGAGTAATACCTTTTGAAGGACGCTCCGAGGAGGAAGTTCTGAAGATTGCCGCCTGTATTGAGGAGCATTTCCCGCACAGCATGGCAAGAGCTATCGTCAAAGGCGCTGAGGAACGCGGTGTAGTTCACGCTGAAGAACACGCGGAAGTCAACTATATTGTGGCTCACGGAATAGCTACTACTCTCCACGGCAAACGTGCTGTTATCGGCAGCCGTCACTTTGTCTGCGAGGACGAGGGCGTGGAGATAACCGATGAACAGCAGGCAAAGATAGATGAATTTTCAGGTGCGTCCTCTCTCATCTATCTGGCAGTCGGCGAGCAGCTTGCGGGCGTGCTCTGCATAAATGATCCGCCCCGCGCTGAGGCAGCAAGAGCTGTTTCACTTATAAAGAAGTGCGGCATAGAAAATGTAGTAATGCTCACGGGCGACAGCCGTTACGCGGCTGAAAAGATAGCGCGTCAGCTCGGCATAACCGAGGTACACGCACAGGTTCTCCCCGAGGAAAAGCATAGCCACATTAAGCGGTTAAAGGCACAGGGTCATAAGGTAATAATGGTCGGTGACGGAATCAACGACGCTCCTGCACTCGCGGCGGCTGACGCTTCGGTTGCGATGAGCGATGCCTCCGACATAGCAAAGGAAACAGCGGATATTACTCTCAGAGGAGTTGAACTGACGGAGCTTGCTGCTCTGCGTGTGCTCAGCGAGAGACTCATGAACAGGATAAACTCAAACTATCGTTTTATCCTTGCATTCAATACTTCACTGCTTGTGCTCGGCTTTATCGGAGTAATAACTCCGTCCATGTCGGCACTCCTGCACAACGGCTCTACCATAGCAATATGTGCTAAGAGCATGACTCCGCTTTTAAAGAGCGATGATGATCTGATCGAAGCTTCTGATGAGGCTTAGTGACAATATTGAAAAGGACAGCTTTTAAAGCTGTCCTTTTTATATCATAAAATGTAAAAGCGGCATGGCAGAATATCTCTGACCATGCCGCTTGTTATTATCTTACTTTCTTTGCAACATCTTCGAGAAGCTTTGCAACGAGTTCAGCCTGAGTCATTGAACCGAGGTCTCCCTCACGGCGTGAGCTTACCGAAACTGTGCCGTTCTCGACTTCCTTGTCGCCGACAGTTACCCATACGGGGAGCTTTTCAAGGCGTGCGTCACGAACTTTCTTGCCGACCTTTTCAGCTCTGTCATCGATAGAAGCGCGGATTCCGACAGATTCAAGAGCCGAAAGGAGCTTGTCGCAGTATTCGATATGACGATCAGCAACAGGAACGATCCTTACCTGCTCGGGAGCAAGCCACAAAGGCATTGCGCCTGCATATTTCTCGATCATGTAAGCGAGTGTACGCTCGTAGCAGCCGAGTGAAGTTCTGTGTATGATGTAAGGAGTTTTCTTTGTGCCGTCAACGTCAACGTACTCCATGCCAAAACGCTTTGCAAGAAGCATATCTATCTGTATCGTTACGAGAGTATCTTCCTTGCCATAAACGTTCTTGTACTGAATATCGAGCTTCGGGCCGTAGAATGCAGCCTCGTCAATGCCGACAGTGTATTCGAGTCCGAGGTGGTCGAGAATTTTGCCCATAACTTCCTGAGCGTAGTCCCACTGTTCCTTTGTTCCCTCGTACTTGTTCTTCGGATTTGCAGGATCCCACTGTGAGAAACGGAATGTGCAGTCATCAAGGAGACCTACTGTGCCGAGCATTTCCTTTGCAAGTTCAAGGCAGTCCTTGAACTCTTCTTCAAGCTGCTCAGGACGGAGGATAAGGTGACCCTCAGAGATAGTGAACTGGCGGACACGGATAAGACCGTGCATTTCACCACTGTCCTCATTGCGGAAAAGCGTTGAAGTTTCGCCGAGACGCATGGGGAGATCACGGTAAGAACGCTGTCTGTTGAGGAAAACCTGATACTGGAAAGGACAAGTCATCGGACGAAGCGCGAAACATTCCTTTTCTTCATCATTCGGATCCCCGAGCACGAACATTCCGTCAAGATAGTGATCCCAGTGACCTGAGATTTTGTAAAGCTCTCTCTTTGCAACGTAGGGAGTTTTTGTGAGTAGATAACCGTGTTTCTGCTCAACGTCCTCGACCCAGCGCTGGAGAAGCTGGATAACTCTTGCGCCCTTGGGGAGAAGTATCGGGAGTCCCTGACCGATAACGTCAACTGTTGTGAAATATTCAAGCTCACGTCCGAGTTTATTGTGGTCGCGCATTTTAGCGTCCTCACGCTGCTTGACATCAGCTTCAAGGTCAGCAGTCTTGGGATATGCAGTAGCGTAAACTCTGGAGAGCATTTTGTTCTTTTCGCTGCCTCTCCAGTAAGCGCCTGTACATGAGAGAAGCTTGAATGCCTTTACAGGAGCAGTTGTCATGAGGTGAGGACCTGCGCAAAGGTCAACAAATTCGCCCTGCTTGTAGAAGGAGATAGGCTCGCCCTTGCCGGCGTGTTCCTCGCAAAGCTCAACCTTATAAGGCTCGTCCATTTCCTTGAGCTTTGCAACAGCCTCCTCGGGAGAAAGCTCAAACTGTTCGAGGGGAAGATTTTCCTTGACGATCTTCTTCATTTCAGCTTCGATCTTTTCAAGTTCTTCGGGAGTGAAAGGCTTTTCAAGGTCAAAGTCATAGTAAAATCCGTTGTCGATAGCAGGGCCGATAGCGAGTTTAGCCTCGGGATAAAGTCTCTTTACAGCCTGTGCAAGAATGTGTGAAGCTGTGTGCCAGAAGGCCTTTTTGCCGTCGAGCGAATCAAAAGTGCAGACTTCAAATTCGCAGTCACTGTCTACAACTGTGCGGAGATCTTTAACTTCTCCGTTGAGCTTGACACAGCAAGCTGCCTTGTAAAGTCCCATTCCTATGCCCTTGATAATTTCCGCAGCCGGCTGTGCGGATTCGATTTCGCGGACGCTTCCGTCCTTGAGTGTTAATTTGATCATAACGATTCTCCTTTATATTTGATTTGTGATTATCTCCAGCCGATTATCTCGAAATCTGAGCCGTAAAGCTCAATGCTGAGTTTTTTGCCGTCGGTATTGTAGTCGTCTGAACTTACGCAGAAACATACCACAGTATCGTCCTCGTCGATATCAACATAAATGTTGCTCAGTTCGAGCGTGTCAGCAAGTGCATCGGATTCGGCGTAGTCAAAATGACCGTCGTCAATTATAAGCTCCGCAAGTTTTTTGCGGCTCCCGTCAAGCTTTGCAAGTTTGCCTGCGATATCTTTGAGATTGTCCATTATTGACTGCTCATCTTCGGCATAAAAGCGGACGAGTTTGGGTTCGCCCCAGATCTTGTAGGGAAGCTCGAAAGCTTCTTCCTTTTCGTTGTACTTGATATTGCTCAAATTTTCACCTCCAAAATGAATTAAGCAGACCGGTCTGGCGCTGCTCTTTGATAAAACAAAACGCCCCTTACACCTGAAATTAGGTACAAGGGACGACAGTATCGTGATTCCACCCTGATTCACACGGAAAATCCGTATCTCATTGGCTCGATAACGGGAGCGACCGACGTGTATTAAGCGCACTCAGAGGCGGTGTGCATTGACCCTGACGCTGCTGCCTCACACCAAACGGCAACTCTCTGAACGCGTAAAATAGGGAAAAGCCTTCCTCTTCACAGCTTTGAATATATTGTAATTATATGTTAGCACACTTTTATAAGTTTGTCAAGAGCGTTTTTGTGAAAATTTGCATTGCTGATCGATCATGGAAAATACTTGGGGTATGGCACAAGTATTTTCCTACATTAAAATGGTTAAAAAATAAATATTTATATTTCCTATTGACTTTTACTTTACCTTGTGATATAATTATTATGTTGTTGAACACAACACTTCATAGGGGTATAGCTCAGCTGGTAGAGCAGCGGTCTCCAAAACCGCGTGCCGAGGGTTCGAATCCTTCTGCCCCTGCCAGAGTGTTTTCTAAGTCGTAGACGTTTTGTCTGCGACTTTTTTTGTTTATCTTCTACAAATTTTGCAGTATCAATTTGTACAAAGATACAAATTATTGGAAACTTATAAATAAAACTATTGACAAAATTATGATGTTGATTTAAGATATGAGTGTACACGAAAAACATCATATTTTGACATTAAGCAATAACGGTATTCATATCTGTTTTGCTTTACTTTGTATATAAGGTCGCTTTTTGATGTTTTTCAAAAGGTGGCTTTTTTATTTATATGGTAAAAGGAGTGGCAGATTTGAATGAGTTGGATTTTGACTTGATGGTACGATTGATAGCATGTGGGCTGTATGAGAAACGGCAGTGCAACGATAAGTATAGTTACAGTAGCAAGCTTTTTGCTGGGATAAATAGGCTTGCAGCTTTGGCTGCTGTGAATGAGCAATATGATATGCTCTCAGATCTCCATGAATGTGCTTTTATTGAGAATTATGCTGTGAAGCCCGTGAAAACGTGGTTTGAGGGGTGGAATAGTTATTTTGTCAAAATGGTGGAAAAGTTTGATCTTTATCATACAAATGCGCTGATAGAGTTAAGTGAAAACCACAGATATACTCTCACCGACGATTGCGTTGATCTTATTACTGATTCAGAGAAAGATTACGTAAATGACTTGGAGCAGCGTTACATTTATACTCTTTTGACTAATCTTCCCAATGAGTTGTATGTGGCTGTGCGTCGGTTTATTGTGGAAAATCCAATTTGCGCTGTTGAAAAAATGAGTGAATTTAAAATGGAGCATTGTCAAGACTTTAAGATGATAAATAAGATATTCTCGGAAGCCTACGAAAATGTTCCAAACTGGAGTTATGTTTGTCCGAAATGCGGTTGGACAATGACTTTTTATGGTGCGCAGGCACAGTGCTGTAACAAAAGCTGTTTGAAAAATATACCGAAAAAAGATGATTTGAAGCCATTGAGATTTCAGGACGGCAATTGGCGGCTTAGGCATGGTGTTATGAGATATATGTGTTTGCCTGGGCAGTTGGAGTTGAAAATACAGAAAATTGCGGAAAAATGTGGTTGCGGGGCGGAGCTTTGGCCTGACAGAGATAAGTATGATGTAAAGATAACTTTGCCTGACGGGCAGGTTTGGGCTATTGACGCAAAGACCCACAGAAACCCTTATATGCTGAAAAAGAGCATTGAAAAGGACTATGTTTTTACTCATACTAAGGCGCAAAAAGTCTTTTATGTTGTGCCTGACGATTGTTTGACGGATTATCCTGATTATTGCAAGATATGCAATGATGCGTTAGCAAGCAGTTTTCCTGATTCAATTGCTAAATGCGTTTCCATGAGAATTTTTTCAAAAGAGCTGAAAGGAGAGGTGTAAGATGTCAAGCATAGAAACTATCAAAAGAAGTCTTAGAAATTATCTTCCAACTTCTGTGAATATTGATGATTTCATCAAGGCAGAAATGACCCTTGCTCTTTTGGAAAAATGCAAGCCCGAGGGCGACCCCACAAAGGCGTATCTTCTGCTTCATAATTACAGCCTTTTGGGCGAGGTAGTTTGCGATGAAACTGCTTTTCTGCTTCAAAAAGCTCACAGACTTTTACATTCTTGCAGTTCAAAGATGAATTGGGCAAAGGTTCTTGAAAATTACCGCAATGCTCAGCCAGAGTTTTGTTTGTATATTTTTACAGAGGAAATCGAAAAGGGCAGCAAGGTCTTGAAATTTGCCCGAAACACCGAGCTGGCAGTTGAGCCTGACCGTGTTGATGTTTACTTCGACTATATCAGAAACCATAAGGAAGAAAAGCATTTTGGATACGCAAAAGGTGGGGAATACAGCTACAGCATTAAGGACAAGACAAGCTCCACTGTATATAGCGCTGATGTTAAAATACCTGACCGCACACCGCAAATGCCTGTAAGTCCTACGCCTAAGAAAATCAGAAAAAAGATAAGTGTTTCTACAGATGAGTTGCTTGCAAGTGCGGCTGAAATGGCTGAGAAAAAGCCTGATGATTATTGCTATTCTATATTCAAAAGCAACACCCTAAAAGCTGTCACGGAGGGCAATGTTAAGAGTGCAAACAGGCTTGAGATCGACAAGATAACAAACCTTGTGGGCATGGTCGGTTCAGGGAAATCCACTCTTATGAAAGTGCTGTCTTATCACCTTGCAAAGGCTGATAAAAAGGTCGTTCTTGTGCTTGACACTGTTTCAAGTGTGCTGGAGATGTGTTCTTATTTATCTCAGTTTGGAGTTAGTGTTTCACCTGTGATAGGCAGGGGCGGACGTGAAAAATACATTGATCAGGTGGCGAAAGCTCATGAAAAATATTTGCAAAATGAGTATTCTAAGTATCTCACTGCCCCTTGTATTATCGACGGCATGGCAAAAAATAAGAGCGACAAAAGTTCTGCTCCAATGTTTGGAAACGAGCCGTGCAGGTCGCTTATGAAAAATAAAAAGCACTATAATTGCCCTTATATGGATATTTGCCCTGCGGTGAGAATGTACCGAGATGTTTATACGTCAAATGTTATCGTGACCACTGTGCAGGGGCTTGCGGCAATAAGGCTTCTTGGGGATAACAAGCTGTTTTTGGAATATGTGCTGGAGCAAGCCGACCTTGTGATATTTGATGAATGTGACAAGGTGCAGAAAACACTTGACGAGTTTTTCACACCGTCAGCAAGCTTTGATAAGTTTAGGCAGAATGCGGCGGCTTTGTGCAGTGAAGTCATGAATATGGATACAGAGGTACTTGAGAGCTTGGACGATAATGAAAAAGAATATGTTGATAAGCTTTCTATTTCTGTTAGGGTTTGTATGGCAGTTAGAAATGCTATAAACTCTTACGGCAGCAAGTGGCAGACCATACTTAGCAGGACGTTTTCGGCTGAGATACTTTATAACAGCCTTTGCAAAGATAATAAGGGCAATAAGTATATATCTGACAAGGCGTTGGCTCATATGCGACGTGTGACCCTTGGAATGGATAATGATAAGGACATTGAGTATTTGATGATGCTTGTACTATCTCAACAGAAAGAAAGTAAGAAATTATCCAAAGCATTTAATGATTGGCTCACGGACAATAACTGTAAGCCTGACAAGACTTTTTCTGACCATATCAAGCTTTATCTTGTGGTGGCGGCATTCGATAATTA
>ERZ773194.220-NODE-220-length-76980-cov-29.756126_pt1 | contig 76980 bp, 69 predicted proteins | sample MGYA00511240_ERZ773194 | MGnify/ENA primary metagenome ERZ773194 (study PRJEB29015, sample SAMEA2737774) | human gut metagenome | biome: human gut; feature: human-associated habitat; material: faeces | place: China | collected 2012 ... | reverse complement strand
TCTTACTGAACAATTAGGTTTGGAAGAGATAGCCGTAGTCTTGCAAGAGATCAATGGTCAGATAAATGCGTCTAGTGGTTATTTGGGAGCCATTAGTGATAGGAGCAAAGTGTTATACTTTAATCATCAAACGGTCGGACAGTATCAGATGGCTGAGTTAGACAAGAATCCCCATGCAAGTTTGCGCAATATGGTATTCTATCGGCAGGATTATTTGGATGAATTTTGAAATATGATGTATATTTATGAGTTCCATATTGCATTTTCCCCGCGAACGTGGTATCTTTTCTCTTGCAGATTTTCATCAATGAGGAGGAACAAAAAACATGAAGCTATGGGGCGGGCGCTTCGCCAAGGAAACCAACGAAATGGTCGATGAATTCAACGCATGTATCGGGTTCGGTTCCCGCTTATATGAACAGGATATTCTGGGCTCCATTGCCCATGCCACCATGCTCGGCGAGCAGAACATCATCCCGCAGGAGGACGCAGCGAAGATCGTCGAGGGGCTCAAGGGGATTCTTGCCGACGCGAAGGCGGGTAAAATTCAATGGTCCACCGAGGCGGAAGACATTCATATGAATGTCGAAACCATTCTCACCGAGCGGATCGGCGAAGCGGGCAAGCGCCTGCAAAATGCTCTATAAGAACGCCGATAAATCTCTCTACCGAGCCGAAAACAACGCGGTGAATCATAACGGGGCAGTGCTTTTCGCCGTCGGCACCCGTGTATTCAAGATTAAATCTCTCGGGAAGCTGGAAGTCAAGCTGAATAGTACCGCACTGCCAGGTTCTGCCGAGCGAATCTTCAATGTGGAAGTCAAGCTTCGGACCGTAGAACGCACCGTCGCCCTCATTTACGGTATATTCCTTACCGATGCTTTCGATTGCGTCGGAAAGCGATTTTGTGGCTTTGTCCCATTCCTCTTTTGTGCCCATATGGTCCTCGGGCATGGTTGAAAGCTCTATGGTATACGGCAGCTTAAAGAGATTATAAACCTCGTCAAAGAGCTGTGATATTCTTACAACCTCGTCGCGTATCTGGTCGGGAGCGAGGAGTATATGAGCATCGTCCTGAGTGAAGCAACGTACGCGGAAAAGTCCGTGAAGCGCGCCTGAAAGCTCGTGGCGATGTACTCTGCCGAGTTCACCGTAACGAAGAGGTAATTCCTTGTATGAATGAGGCTCAAGCTCATAAACAAGTATGCTACCGGGGCAGTTCATCGGCTTTATGGCGAAATCCTCACCGTCGATAACGGTTGTATACATATTATCCTTGTAGTGATCCCAGTGACCCGAAGTCTCCCAAAGCGAACGCTTCATTATCTGAGGAGTAGATATCTCAAGGTAACCCCACCTCTCGTGAACCTCGTGCCAATAATCAATAAGAGTATTGCGGAGAATCATACCGTTGGGAAGGAAGAACGGCATTCCGGGAGCCTCGTCGCGAAGTGCAAAAAGCCCAAGCTCCTTACCGAGTTTTCTGTGGTCGCGCTTTTTAGCCTCTTCAATTCTTTCAAGATATTCCGTAAGCTCGGACTGCTTTGTGAAAGATATACCGTATATACGCTGAAGCATTTTATTTTTTTCATCGCCGCGCCAATATGCACCTGCTATGGACGTAAGCTTAAACGCTTTTACCCGGCCTGTGTCGGGAATATGCGGCCCCGCGCAAAGCTCGGTGAATTCCGCCTGCTTATAAAATGAAATCTTCTCGCCTTTGCCGGCATGCTCTTTAATAAGCTCAACCTTATACGGCTCGTCCTTTTCCTCCATAAGCTTTAAAGCCTCGTCTGCGGAGAGGTCGAACTTCTCAAGCGGAATATTTTCCTTTACGATTTTCTTCATTTCAGCCTCGATTTTTTCGAGAATTTCGGGAGTGAAAGAAAAATCCACGTCGAAGTCATAGTAAAATCCGTTTGCTATTGACGGTCCTATTGCAAGCTTGGCACTCGGATAAAGACGTTTAACAGCCTGCGCGAGTATATGCGAAGTTGTATGCCAAAATGCCTTTTTGCCGTCCTCATCGTCAAAGGTAAGTATTTCTACATGACAATCCTTTGTTACCGGAGTGCGAAGGTCGCAAGTCTCGCCGTCAATCTTTGCAAGGCAGGCGGCTTTGTAAAGCCCCATGCCGATAGACTTTGCTATATCCATTACGGTCGTGCCGCTTTGGAACTCCTTTACAACATCATCCTTCAATGTAACTTTTACCATAAAAACTACCTCCATTATAATTAAAAAGCACTTCATCCCAGATTACTGGGATGAAGTGCTATGCATTCCACGGTTCCACCCGAATTGACGATAAAAATCGCCCGCTCAACTGCTTTTAACGCAAGCTTACGTCACGCCTTAATCATCTGTTTTCGACGCGCGCTCGGGAGCGGTATCGGGCAGCTTTGCACGCTCTTCTTTCAGCCAACGAAAGAGCTCTCTTATGTGCAAACGACTTGCCGTCATTCTCCGTCAACGGTTTAACCTTTTTACTTTGGCTCTATATTATACTCATTTTTCCGATATGTCAAGAGATGATTTTAATTAAAAATTCTATTACAAAAACAGCGACGCAGGATGACAGCGCAACCGTGAGCAAGCCCTTCTCAAAAAACGCAAGCAGCAGCGCCACTATGAGCCCTGCCACAGCCGACCACACGCTCCCCGTAGACGAAAAAACCGCCGGAAATGTCATCGCCGCCAAGACTGCATACGGAATGTAATAAAGAAACGATCTTATAAATCTGTTTTCGATTTTTTTGCGAAAAATCACAAGCGGCAGCATTCTTATAAGATATGTGACAAGCGCCATAACCGCTATATATATAAATATGTTCTCAGCCGTTTTCATTTGCTTCGTCCTCCTTTACGGGTTTTAAGAGGGCGCCGACGGTTGCGGAAAGAACGGCACAAATAATTATTACAAATCCCGAAGAGACTTTACAAAGACCCGGCACGTATTTGAAACATATACTCAACGCCGCCGACAATAATACCACAACAGCCACAGTCTTATTATGCTTTGCGGGCGGAATAAATATAGCTATAAACATACCGTAAATCGCAATGCCGAGAGCGGAGCGCACGGACAGCGGAAGCACGGTGCTCGCCGCAGCACCTATAAGAGTACCGAGAGTCCACCCGACTATTGGCAAAAGGGCAAGCCCGTACATATATTTTTTGCCGACCTCCCCTTTTTGACCCGAGGCTACGGCAAATATTTCATCGGTATTGCTGAATGCTATTAAAAATCGGTCAAGCAAATTTACGCTCTTGTGAAGCTTTTGTGACAGAGAAACCGACATCAGCGCATAGCGTATGTTTATAACAAGCTGTGTTAGTGCCATTTCAAGATAAGCACCGCCGGCGAGAATTAAATCAAGCCCTGCAAACTGACCTGCCGAGGTCAAATTTGTCATAGAGATAAGCACCGCCGTAAAAACGGGCAAGCCGCCCTCGACAGCCATCATACCGAATGTAAACGAAACCGAAAGATAGCCGAGCGCTATCGGCAGACCGTCTTTCAGGCCTTTTTTAAAACTGTTTTGAAATTCCGTCATTTTTTCTTCCTGCGTTTTCTTCCCTGCGATATAAAAAGCACACCTCGGTGAAGCCCCGAACGGTGTGCTTTTAACAGCATTGAATATTATAATCACAAAGTCGATTTATGTCAATATTATTCGGTTTTATTCTTTAATCGAAGTGCTCTTGTGGCGTTGATAACCGCTACAACCATAACTCCGACATCGGCGAATATGGCGACTCCCATATTTGCAATGCCTACTGCGCTGAGCACAAGGCAAACGGCTTTCACGAGAAGGGCAAACGCAATGTTTTCTCTTACTATTTTCAGCGTGTGAACCGAGATTTTTTTCGCAAGAGATATTTTTGCCGGATCATCGTCCATAAGCACTATATCGGCCGCCTCTATTGCCGCGTCCGAGCCGAGCGCGCCCATCGCTATGCCTATGTCGGCTCTTGAGAGCACGGGAGCGTCGTTTATTCCGTCGCCGACAAACGCCAGCTTTTCTTTGGGCTCTTTTTTGTCAAGGAGCTTTTCGACCTCCGATACCTTATCGGCAGGGAGAAGTTCAGAGTGAACCTCGTCTATGCCTATTTCCGCGGCTACCCTGTCGGCAGCGGCCTTGGAGTCGCCCGTGAGCATTACCGTCTTTTTGACACCGTGCTTTTTGAGTTCACTGAGAGCAAGCTTTGTATTTGGCTTTACAACATCTGATATTACAATACAGCCGGCATATTTTCCGTCCTCGGAAACATACACAACCGTACCCTCGGTATGCTCGGTTGAGACAGCGATATGCTCTTCTTTCATCAGCTTTAAATTGCCGACTAACACTCTTTTACCGTCAACTGCAGCCGATACACCGTGGCCTGCAATCTCTTTTATGTCTTTGACATTGTTTTCGTCAATATCCTTGCCATAATATTTTTTAAGACTGAGGCTTATCGGATGGCTTGAAGCGCTCTCGGAATACGCCGCCAAGCGTACAATGGAATCCTTTGTGTATCCGTTTTCGGGATATACTCCGGTTACCTCAAAGACTCCCTTTGTAAGAGTTCCGGTTTTATCAAACACAACATATTTCGTATCTGAAAGCCCCTCAAGATAATTGGAGCCTTTTACAAGTATACCGTTCGCCGAAGCACAGCCTATACCCGCAAAAAACGAGAGCGGAACCGATATTACAAGAGCGCACGGACAGCTGATGACAAGGAAGGTAAGCGCTCTGAATATCCAATCGCTCCACATGGCCGTGTGACCGGCAATAAGCCTTATAACCGGAGGTAAAATTGCGAGTGCAAGTGCCGAAAAGCAAACTGCCGGAGTGTAATATCTTGCAAATTTTGTTATGAAATTCTCGGAGCGCGACTTTTTCATACTTGAATTTTCAACAAGGTCAAGTATTTTTGATACGGTTGAATCGCCGAACTCCTTAGTGGTTTTTACCTTGATGACGCCGGTCATATTGATGCAGCCGCTTATAACCTCATCGCCCGTTTTGACATTTCGCGGCAGGCTCTCGCCGGTTAAAGCACTTGTATTGAGCGATGTGTCACCGCTTGTAACAATGCCGTCTATCGGGATTTTTTCACCGGGATTTACGATTATTTCGGTACCGACCGCCACTTCGTCGGGATCGACCTTTTCGAGTTTTCCGTCAACCTCGACATTTGCATAGTCGGGTCTTATATCCATTAAGGCGGAAATATTGCGTCTGCTCTTGCCGACAGCTATGCTTTGGAAAAGCTCACCTATCTGATAAAAGAGCATAACGGCAACGCCCTCTTTATAATCGCCGAGTGCTATGGCACCGACGGTAGCAACCGCCATAAGGAAATTCTCATCAAAGACCTGACCCTTAAAAATACCTTTAACGGCCTTTTTGAGAATGTCGTAGCCGATTATAAAATACGGTATCAGGTTTAAAACAAGCCAAATGTATTTATTGAGAGTTATAAATTTGCCGATGACGGAAAGACATACTATCAGCACAGCCGAAGCAATTATCCGCCACAGAACGTTTTTCTGTTTTTTACTCATAAATATCTCCCTCACTTATTTATTTGCCGAAAGCGGCGTCTCATAACATCAGATATATATTTCGCAGTCGTCCTCTACTCTTTTGCAATTTTTGAGAACTTTTTTCATAACGGCTGCCTCATCGGCACCGTCGTCAAATTCTACTTTCATTTTTTGTGTCATAAAAGATACAACGGCTTCACGAACGCCGTCGGTCTTTTGAGCGGCTTCCTCCATCTTTGCGGCACAGTTTGCACAATCGACTTCTATATTGTATGTTTTTTTCATAATAACAGCCCTTTCTTCGGCTGCTCTCTTTCGGAACAGTTGAGCAACCATTCATTTGTTGTCTATATTATAGTTGAACATATGCTCAATTGTCAATATGTTTTTTTAAAATTTTAAATTTTTTTATTTTGGCGAAGCATCATTTCTAAAGCAAAAATTCGCACGGATAAAAGTCTTTCTGTCTGTACGATTTCACATAGAAAGTGAAAAAAGCCCCGAATAATGTTTTCGCGTATTCGGGACCCTGTAAATTATTCAATTGTGACGGAATATTATATCGACAATATAATCGTCGATTTTATATCATGTATATTTAAGAAGCCTTAATCGCCCAAGTGCTGATGGCGGATATGCTCGTCCGCTATTTCGATAACGGTTGTAATGTGCTCATCGTCAAAGCTGTAAAATACATGCTTGCCGTCTCGGCGAGCCTTAACTATGTTGTTCGCCTTTAAGAGCGCAAGCTGATGAGACACGGCTGACTTAGTCATACCGAGTGCTGCGGCAAGGTCGCAAACGCACACCTCGCGCTTATCAAGTGCCATAACTATTTTGGCTCTCGTGGGATCGCCGAGGACTTTAAACAGGTTTGAAACACCTTTTATCTCCTCCTCCGAAAACATATTGTTTTTTATATCGTCAACAACCTCTTGCATAACGGCATTACAGTCGCACTTATTATCAGCCATTATTTTTCACCTCGTAAACATACGGTATCGTACTGTTAAGAATATTATATATCTTAAAAACAAATATTTCAAATAAAATGTGTATACACAAAGGAACGCCAAACGGTATTGCAAAAAAAGGACTCAGCCTACGCTAAGTCCTTTTTGGTGACCCGGACGAGATTTGAACTCGTGTTACCGCCGTGAAAGGGCGGTGTCTTGACCGCTTGACCACCGGGCCGTTATGGTAGCGGCAGTGGGACTTGAACCTACGACCTTCCGGGTATGAACCGGACGCTCTAGCCAACTAAGCTATGCCGCCATATATGCCGCTTTTTCAGCGGCTTTGATATTATAATATAAAGTGTGCCGGTTGTCAATAGTTTATTTATGACAAAATAAAAATTACATTGCAATGCGGCATGCGTTTTTCAAAAGCCGCATTGCAACAAAAAAGTCAAACTATTACTTCTCCATGAGCGTTACCATTACCGCCTTTTGAGCGTGGAGACGGTTTTCGGCCTCATCAAATATCTCATCCGCGTGAGACTCGAACACATCAGCGGTTATCTCTTCACCGCGGTGAGCAGGCAAGCAATGCTGAACCATACAGCCGCTGTTTGCAACCGCAAGCAGTTCCTTATTGACCTGATATTTGCCGCCGAATATTTTTTTGCGTTCTTCGGCTTCACCCTCCTGCCCCATTGACGCCCAAACGTCGGTAAAGATGACGTCGGCACCGCTTGCAGCCTCCATAGGCTCTGTAAACATCGAAAATCCCGCATAATTATTTGCAAAGTCAAGCACGCGGCTGTCGGGTCTGTACCCCTCGGGGCAAGCCACCGATACCTGCATACCTGTTTTAAGTCCGCCGACTATAAGAGAATTTGCCATATTGTTGCCGTCGCCTATGTAGCACATTTTAAGGCCGTCAAGGTGCCCCTTGTGCTCACGTACCGTCATTAGGTCGGCAAGCACCTGACACGGATGGCAAAAATCGGTAAGGCCGTTAATTATCGGGATAGAGCCGTACTTTGCAAGTGCCTCAACCTCGGACTGCTCAAAGGTCCTTATCATAATGCCGTCGATATAGCGCGAGAGAACTCTTGCGGTATCCTGTATAGGCTCGCCGCGTCCTATCTGGAGGTCGCGGTTTGAAAGGAAGAGTGCCTGACCGCCGAGCTGATACATACCGGTTTCAAAAGAAACTCTTGTTCTTGTTGAGGATTTTTGGAAAATCATACCGAGGGTCTGACCCTTGAGCCTTTGATGCGCTATGCCGTGCTTGTTTTCATATTTAAGCTGATCGGCAAGGTTTAAAAGGTCAGATATTTCACCGGGAGTTGTCGATAAAAGACTTAACAAATGCTTCATTTTAATTCACAGAGCCTTTCCGGCTACAAATATAGTCACGTTGCCCCTGCCGTAGCCGTGCAAGGCGTGAAAACTGCATAGGAGTTTATTCAGAAAGGGTCTTTTCGAGAATCTCAAGTCCCCTGTCTATTTCGTCATATGTTATGGTGAGCGGAGGAAGCATACGAAGCGACTGCTTGGCGGTTAAAATAAGAAGCCCGTTTTCAACACAGCGCGCCGCCACATCCGCCGCCTTTTGATTTTTAAGGTCTATACCTATCATAAGGCCCATACCGCGCACCTCGGAAACATCCTTAAACGAAGAAACCTTGTTTCTTATGTATTCGCCCTTTTCGCGGACGTCATTTAAAAATTCTTCGTCAAGACGGCTTAATATCTCAACCGCGCCCGATAAAACCACGGGATTTCCGCCGAAGGTAGTCCCGTGAGTGCCGGGAGTCAAAACGCTGCCGAACTGCTCTTTTGCAAGGCACGCACCTATCGGCAGTCCGCCGCCGAGACCCTTTGCGGATGTCAAAACGTCCGGCTTTACGCCGATATTTTCCCAAGCATAGAGCTTACCTGTTCTGCCGACACCTGTCTGCACTTCGTCGAAAATGAGTACAATATCGTTTTCATCGCAAAGCTCTCTTATGTATTCTATATAATCGCGCGGAGTTATTACGACTCCGCCCTCGCCCTGTATAACCTCAAGTATTACCGCACAAACCGTTCCGTCGAGAAGCTCGGAAAACGCTTTTTTGTCGCCTGCCTCGGCATATTTAAAGCCGCCCATAAAAGGCATAAAATACTTGTGGTAGTGCTCCTGCCCCGTTGCGGTTATTGTAGCCATGGTTCTGCCGTGGAAAGAATTCACAAGCGATATTATCGTATTTCGATTTTCACCGTAGCGGTCAAAGCTGTATTTTCTCGCAAGCTTTATGGCGCACTCATTTGCCTCCGCTCCGGAATTGCAAAAAAGTACCTTATCAAATCCGCTTTTTTCGCACAGAAGCTTTGCCGCCTCGGCAACAGGCTCGTTATAATAGAGATTTGATGTATGCTGAATTTTATCTATCTGCCCGATAACAGCCTTTTTCCAGCCATCATCGTTTACGCCGAAAATATTAACGCCTATACCCGAAGTAAAATCAATTACCACTCTGCCGTCGGACGACGTCAGAGACGCATTTTTGCCGCCCGTCAAGGCTATCGGAAAATGACCGTAAGTCGGCATTAAATATTTGTCGGCAGTATTTTTAATTTCGTTAAAATCCATTTTATCAGTCCTTAATAAACTAATCTTATTATATATACAAAGTCCGAAAAATGCAATTGCCGTTTAACGCAAGCTGTTGTTGAAGAAGCTGTATGTATTTACCTCAAGCTACTCAAAATACAGTATAACGGAAAAAAGCGCAAAATCTTGATTTCGTGAAATTTTTTTCGTTAGACAAGGCGTGTGCGGCGAAGCTGTATGTATTTACCGCGAATCGCACAAAACGAAGTTTAGCAGAAAAAAGCGCAAAATCTGATTTCGTGAAATTTTTTTCGTTAGACAAGGTATATACTGCGAGCTGCACAGAACGAAGTATAACGGAAAAAAGACACGAAATCACCCGTGAAACATTGTGCCGAAGCCCTCATCCGTGAATAACTCCATAAGAATAGAATGCGGTATACGTCCGTCGATTATGTTGGTCTGAAGAACTCCGCGGCGGACGGCCTCTACGCAGCAGTCGATTTTCGGTATCATACCGCCGGAGATAACGCCCTGAGACTTGAGCGACGGTATTTCGGAAACCTGAACATCGTGAATTAAAGTGGAATCATCGTCTTTATCCATTAAAAGTCCGCTGATGTCGGTCATAAGCAAAAGCTTTTCCGCGTGGAGACTTGCGGCTATTGCCGCCGCGGCGGTATCGGCGTTTATATTGAACACCTCGCCGTTCTCGCCCGTTGCAACGGATGAGATAACGGGGATATATTTATTTTCAAGAGTGTAATCTATAACGTCGGTATCGATTTCGGTTATCTCGCCTACAAATCCGACGTCCGATTTTGTGTATTTTACGGCCTTCATCATTTCGCCGTCGATACCGCAAAGGCCTATCGCATTGCCGCCGTGCTTTGAAATGAGCTGTACCAAATGCTTATTCACCTTGCCTGCCAAAACCATTTGAACAATATCTATTGTCTCTTCGTCGGTATAGCGCAGTCCGTCTACAAAGCGGCTCTGCTTGCCGACACGTTTGAGCATATCGGATATTTCCGGTCCGCCGCCGTGAACAAGCACAATATTTACTCCGACGGAACGAAGAAGAACTATGTCGGTCATTACGGCATCCTGAAGCTCTTCGTTTACCATGGCATTGCCGCCGTACTTTATGACGACCGTTTTATTTTGATATTTCTGAATATACGGTAAGGCTTGAACGAGAACCTCGGAACGGTCCGAATTTGTAATATTTGATATTTCCATATTTCTCCTCCGATAAATGTCTGTGAATGCTGCGTTTATGCGTTTTACGCTCAGGTGCGGTAATCGCCGTTTATCTTGACGTAATCGTATGTCAAATCACAGCCGTAAGCCGCGGCAGAGAAGTTGCCTGATTTTAAATCGACAAGGATATACACCTCATCACAGACTAAGACTTTTTTCGCAAGTTCTTCGGAAAACGGAATTCCCGAGCCGTCCTTGCACACTTCTATTTCTCCGCCTGCCGAGCTGAATTTCACATCAACCTTATGAACGTCAATATCGGCTCCGCTGTAACCGAGAGCGCAGAGAATTCTGCCCCAGTTTGCATCCGCTCCGAACATAGCCGCCTTAACAAGCGACGAGCATATAACCGACTTTGCACATATTTTTGCCGTCTTTTGGTCTGCGGCACCCGAAACAATACATTCGACAAGCTTTGTTGCACCCTCGCCGTCTTTCGCCATAAGCTTTACAAGCTTTTCGCAAATTGCCGCAAGCGCACAAGTAAAAGCTTTATAATCTGCGTTTTCGGATGTTATTTTCTCGTTTCCGCAAAGGCCCGACGCCAAAACAGCCACGGTATCGTTGGTGGATGTGTCGCCGTCTACGGAGAGCATATTAAAGCTGTCTTTAACCACCTCGAGAAGTGATTTTTTAAGCATTTCCGCCGAAATGTCGGCATCCGTTGTAATAAAAGCAAGCATCGTTGCCATATTCGGGTGAATCATACCGCTACCCTTTGAAATGGCACCTATACGGCATTTTTTGCCGCCGAGAGAAAACTCACAGGCAAATTCTTTTTTTACGGTGTCCGTTGTCATTATCGCATTTGCCGCAGAATCAGAGCCGTCCTTATTAAGGCCCGAAACAAGCTTCGCCATACCGTTTTTAATGGGCTCAAGGTCTATTGGCTGACCTATAACTCCGGTGGAGGCTACCACAATATCGCTTTTTGAAATGCCGAGTGCGTCCGCGGTTATCTTGCACATTTCCTCCGCTTTTTCAACTCCGTCGGCATTGCAGGTATTGGCTATGCCGCTGTTGCAGACAATTGCACGCGCCTTGCCGTCGCTTATATTTTCACGTGTGACGGTTATCGGTGCTCCGCACACAAGATTTTGCGTATAAACAGCCGCCGCGTCACAGTCCTTTTCACAGTAAATAAGTGCGAGATCCTTTTTCTCCTTATTTTTACGGATTCCGCAATGAATTCCGTTTGCGGTAAATCCTTTCGGTGCGGCGACACCGCCGCCGATAAAACTTAATTCCATTATAATTTACCTTTCATTTATAATCTTACAGGTCAAGTCCGTATTCGGGAGGTAAACCCATAACAATATTCATACATTCCAAAGCCGCTCCCGACGCACCCTTGCCGAGATTGTCGTAAAGAGCCATAAGAAGAAGTCTGTCGTCATTTCCGGCTACGGTGACAGCCATACTGTCAAGCTCAGCTTTAGAATTTGCCGCGACAAAGCCGCCGTTATCAAAAGCCTCTTTATATTTAACTATGTCCGAAGCGTATTTTGAGCGGTAAACCGCTTTAATGTCCTCTGCGTTTTTTCCGTCTTTGAGATCCGTTTTAAACACCGGAACCGTGACGAGCATACCGCTGAAATAATCACAGACATACGGACAAAATATCGGTGTAACTGACAGGCCCGAAATTTTTCGCATTTCTTTGAGGTGCTTATGCTCCTGATTTAAAGCGTATTCACGGGGAGCAAAAAGCTCCGGTGCTTTCTCGTCGCTTTCATACATAGCGATACCTTTTTTGCCGGCTCCGCTGTAACCCGAAACGGCGTGACAGATAAATCCGTGGTCCGGAGAAACAATGCCCTCGTCCAAAAGAGGCTTTACAAGCGCTATAAATCCGCTTGCATAACAGCCCGGCGACGCTATACGCTTTGAAGAAGCCACGGTTTTAAATCCGTCTTTAAATATTTCGGGGAAACCGTAAGCCCACCCCTCGCTTGTACGGTGAGCGGTTGATGTATCTATAATAACCGTGTCGTCATTTGTAACAAGCTCTGCCGCCTCGATTGCCGCAGCGTCCGGAAGGCAGAGAAAAGCTATATCGGCACTGTTGAGAGCTTCTTTTCTTGATTTTATGTCCTTGCGAAGCTCATCGGGAAGAGTTAAAAGCTCAATATCATCTCTTTTTTTCAGACGGTCGAATATTTTAAGACCCGTAGTTCCCTGACTGCCGTCTATAAATACTTTTTTCATATTATTCACCATAGCCTTTCAGGCACCAAACAGATTGTTAAAAATCACCGCATATTCTTTGAAGCCTTAACGGGGCGCAACCGGTGATTTTTGCCGTCTCAAAATTATGCCGCAGGCAAATTTTGATGGCAATATAATTTAAGAAGTGTAACTTTTCACACTATTTGTCTTGTTCTTTCAATATTTTTTCTATTCTCTTTGCCTCTTTCAGCACGTTCTGCGGTGCGGGTCCGCCGAGCGAAGTCCTGCCGTTTACGCACTTGTCGAGATTTATGGCGTCATAAACGCCGTCGTCAAACAAATCGCATATCTTTTTGTATTCTTCAAGAGGCAACGTTTCAAGCGTAAGTCCTTTTTTAATGCAGAGAGCCACTATTTCACCCGTAGCCTTATATGCGTCACGGAACGGCAATCCCTTGCCGACGAGATAATCGGCGCAGTCGGTAGCGTTGATAAATCCGCCTGCCGCGGCTTTACGCATATTTTCGGGAAGAGCCGTCATTGTGTCAAGCATGGGGATAAATGTGGTAAGGCAGATTTTAACGGTGTCAAAGGCGTCAAATATAGCTTCCTTATCCTCCTGCATATCCTTATTATAAGCGAGCGGCAAGCCCTTCATCATTGTCAGAAGCGTCATAAGATCGCCGAAAACTCGACCGGTTTTGCCGCGAATAAGCTCGGTTATGTCGGGATTTTTCTTTTGCGGCATTATTGACGAGCCGGTTGAAAAAGCATCGTCAAGCTCAACGAATTTAAATTCCCACGAGCACCAAAGAATTATTTCCTCAGAAAAGCGCGAGAGATGAACCATAAGTATTGACAAAGCTGACGCAAGCTCCATACAAAAGTCCCTGTCCGATACGCCGTCAAGCGAATTGAGCATAGGTCCCGTAAATCCGAGTGCCTCGGCTGTCATTTCACGGTCGGTATTATATGTTGTACCGGCAAGTGCACATGAGCCGAGCGGGCAGTAATTCATTCTTCTCTGCGCATCGGCAATACGTTCGCGATCACGCAGAAGCATTTCGGCATACGCCAAAAGATGATGGCCGAATGTTATGGGTTGAGCGCGCTGCATATGAGTGTAACCCGGCATAACGGCGTCTGCATACTTTTCAGCCTTTTTACATAGAACACCTATAAGCTCCGTGACAAGCGAATAAACGCTGTTGCACTCGCGGCGCAAATACAGCCTCACGTCAAGAGCTACCTGGTCGTTTCTGCTGCGCGCGGTATGAAGTCTTTTGCCGGCCGCACCTACGCGCTTTGTGAGCTCGCCCTCAACAAAGGTATGTATATCCTCTGCATTCGGGTCTATCTCCAACGTACCGTTTTCGATTTCCGCCTTAATGGCTTTTAATCCGTCAACAATTTTTGAAAGGTCGTCCGCCGATATGATATTTTGCGCGCAAAGCATAGTGGCGTGTGCAATACTGCCGTCTATATCATCCTTGTACATTCTGCTGTCAAACGCTATTGACGAATTAAAATCGTTGGTTTTGGGGTCTAAAGCCTTTTGAAATCTGCCCTGCCAAAGCTGCATTTTTTTACTCCTATCAAATACCACACAGCGACAAGAGACAGAAACATCTCTTGTCGCACGCGGTAGTGCTAAGCACTGTTGTTTATTTTTTCAAGCGGTTTACAATGATTATTTGTTATCTCTCTTTGCGTCAAGTAAAGCTTTTACCTTTGTGGGGAGTCCGAAGAGATTGATAAATCCGGTAGCATCGGTCTGATCGTATGCGCCGCCGTCATCGCCGAACGAAGCAACATTTTCATCATAAAGAGTATACTGGGAGGTGACGCCTGCGTTTATGACGTTGCCCTTATAGAGCTTAAGCTTAACGTCGCCGGTTACGGTCTGCTGAGTGTTGTCGACAAAAGCCGCAAGAGCTTCGCGAAGAGGTGAGAACCATTTGCCGTTGTATACGAGCTCGCCGTATTTCTCGGCAACGAGTTTTTTGTAATGAGATGTGTCACGGTCGAGAGTTATCATTTCAAGAAGCTCATGAGCCTTGTAGAGGATTGTTCCGCCGGGAGTCTCATAAACACCGCGTGATTTCATACCTACAAGACGGTTCTCGACTATGTCAAGAAGGCCTATACCGTTTTCTCCGCCGAGCTTATTGAGCTTTTCGACAAGGGAAACAGCGTCAAGCTCTTCGCCGTCAACAGCTGTGGGAACGCCCTTTTCAAAATGGATTGTAACATATGTAGGCTCATCGGGAGCTTTTTCGGGAGAAACTCCGAGCTCAAGGAAGCCGTCTTTATTGTACTGCGGTTCATTTGCCGGATTTTCAAGGTCAAGTCCCTCGTGAGAGAGATGCCATACGTTTTTATCTTTTGAGTAATTTGTTTCACGATTGATTTTAAGCGGAATCTGATGAGCCTCGGCGTAGTCTATTTCTTCATCACGCGATTTTATGTCCCACTCACGCCAGGGAGCTATAATCTCCATCTCGGGAGCGAGTGCTTTAAGAGCAAGCTCGAAACGAACCTGATCGTTGCCCTTGCCGGTGCAGCCGTGGCAAATAGCGTCTGCGCCCTCTTTTTTTGCTATATCGGCAAGACCCTTTGCGATACAGGGACGAGCGTGCGATGTGCCGAGAAGATACTCTTCATACTCGGCACCTGCTTTAAGGCAAGGCCAGATATAGTTTTCGATATAATCCTTTTTAAGGTCGAGTACATAGAGCTTTGAAGCGCCGGTCTTGAGAGCCTTCTCCTCAAGTCCGTCGAGCTCAGTTCCCTGACCTACGTCGCCGGAAACCGCTATAACTTCGCAGTTATTGTAATTTTCTTTAAGCCACGGAATGATGATTGACGTATCAAGTCCGCCGGAATAAGCGAGTACGACTTTTTTGATGTCTTTCTTGTCCTTTTTCATAAATGTTACCTCCGAGCATCGGCAAAAGCCTTTAATTTTTGATTACGAAGAGATTATACACCAATCACATTTAAAATCAAGTGTTTTTTGCATAAATATTCAAGTTTTGTGTATATTTGTGCGATATAACGACATAAATATACATTATGTACCCTGTTTTATGCAATATTTAACCTGATTTATGAATTTTTATGCAAAAACTAAAGCCGGGCGAGAAATTTCGCCCGGCTCAGCCGTTATTTTTGGTTATTTTTTAAAGCTTTTTTCGCTTTGGACTTTTTGACTCCGCGCGTTATAAGCCCGGCCGTCAGGGCAATTATCACAGTGCCTGCCGAAATAGCCGCTATCTTAATGTTATGTACATACTGCCCCTCATAATATCTTGCCTTGTTTGAGCTCTTGTAACCGACAAGGTCATTATAATACATCATATAAGTGCTGTAATCGAGAGTGTTTTCGTCTATATCTATAACGCGCGACCCGTGGAGAGGTCCGTTACCGTAAATATAAAAACCGACTCCGCTCGTATGCACCATATCAATGCCATCATACGTGCCGCAAAAGTCATTGTTGTGATCGTGCCCGAAGAACGCCGCCTTAATGTCTCCCTGCTGCTTCCAAGCGTCAAATTCGCCGCCGTTCACCTCTGCGGGACACGGCCCCTCGTCAAGATGACCGCTTGCAATATCCGTATTAAGCACATAATACTTACCGTCTTTTTTTACCGCACCGTCCGTGCCCTTGGGAACCTCCTTTAAAAGTTCATATATTTCGGGAACGGGTATATGCTGGAAAAGGAGAGACGGCATAGGTTCTCCGCCGTTTTCAGCTTTCAGGGCATCGCTCGTTTTTTTGTACCAAGCAAGTTGGTCCTCGGCAACGTGGGCATATCCGCCGTTTTCTTTATCATATGTGCCGGAATCTATAAACCAAAGATTAAAGACGTTCTTTGCGCCGTCCGAGCTTTTTATAGGAAGATTATAGTTGCCGCAGCCGGTCATGGCTTCTCCCTCGGAAGCGAGGCAGCCCGGCATAGAATTATAGACCGCCATTTGGAACTGTTTGGAGACCTTACCCTCGTCATCGTGGTTACCGTATACTATTGCAAACGGTATGTTCTGTGAGGTAACGGGCTCCATAATCTGCCTGATTGCCTTTTCGACACGCTTTTTGCTTCTGTAAAGCACGGGCGACGGGCCGTGTATATTATCGCCGGTAAATACAACAAGGTCGGGCTTTGCAGCTTCGATCGAAGCATACATAAGATCAAGCGTCTCTTCGCACGGATTTACATCATCCTGCGGATCCGCAAATACGAGTATACGAAATTTACCGTCTTTAAATTTAAGCGTAGTTTCATCCCCTGTTTCGGCAAAGCTCTGAATTGCAAAGCACGGTGAAACCACCGATAAACAAAGAATTACCGATAAAATAATGTTTAATACCTTTTTCATTTTATCCTCCCAATGCGCGTATCCTCTCGAATACATTTCTCCTGCAAAATAAATAATGCCGCCGCAAAAGCTATTGCGACAAAACAGCATATAAAATAATATGCTGTTTTGGACAATAAAATCAGCGAAGGCTTAATGATTTTGTATAATTATTCTAACATCGGGACGGTTTTAATTCAACAGCAATAATCACCAATAAAAACGTGCTTTTTTCGACAATTCGAGCAGCTCATTTTTTTATCGATTTCAAATACTCTTTATCCCTGTCCGAGAGTTCCGCATCAAGAAGCAATTCAGGGCGTTTTTTTAATGTAGTCTCAAGTGCCTTTTCGTGTCGCCACTTGTCAATATTCGCGTGATGCCCCGACAAGAGTATATCGGGAACCTTTTCCCCGTGCCATTCGTACGGTCTTGTATATTGCGGATATTCCAAAAGTCCGTTATAGTGACTTTCAAGCTCCTTAGCTTCGTCATTCGGCAGGACATTTTCGAGCATACGTGAAATACTGTCGGCAAGCACAAGCGCAGGCAGCTCGCCGCCCGTCAGGACATAATCGCCTATTGAAATCTCTTCATCGACTATCTCATCGATAATTCTCTGGTCCACGCCCTCATAATGACCGCAAAGCAGCACAATCCGGTCTGTAAGGGCAAGCTCCTTTACTCTCTGCTGCGTCAAAGTTTTGCCCTGCGGCGACATATATATAAGGTGCGGTTTTTCTTCGCCGTCACCGTAAAGGCTCTTATAGCAGTCATATATGGGCTGCGGACCCATCAGCATACCCATTCCGCCGCCGTACGGCGCATCATCAACACGGTTATGCTTATCAAGTGTAAAGTCTCTTATATTTACACAGTTTATCTCGACGTAGCCGTTTTTTCGCGCTCTGCCTATAATACTTTCGGACAGCACCGACTCGCACATTTCCGGAAAAAGCGTCATTATGTCTATTCTCATTCTCCGTCCTCCCTTATTGCACACTCATCGGAGAAAAGGCCTTTGAGCGGACGAAGATATACTTTTTTGTTTTCAACATCAAGTTTCACTACCACTGAGGGAATTACGGGGACCAACGTCTCTTTTCCGTTTTTATCTTTGACAGTCCAAGCGTCATTTGCAACGCCTTTCATAACATCGGTAACTGTTCCATACAATACATCGGTATTATCCGCGTCATACACAGCGCAGCCTATTACATCCTCAACGAACGCTTTGCCGCTGTCAAGATGAACATCATTTCGGTCAAAATACAACACTCTGCCGCGGTATTTCTCTGCTTCTTCGATTGTAAGAACGCCGTCGAGCTTTAACAGGGCTGCATTTTTATGAGGGCGCACCGAGACAACGCCGACTGCCCTCTTACCGTCGGCATCAAGATACAATGTTTTGATTTTTTTCAAAAAGTCCGCGCCGTCGCACCATACGTCAAAGCGCATTTCGCCTCTGACGCCGTGCATACCGACTACCTTACCGGCCTCAAGAAATTGTTTTAACATATAAATTCACCGATTGCCGCTTTAAAACGGCACTAAATAAAATGAGTACAAGAGGAAGCCCCCCTGTACTCGTTTACTGTCAGTCGATCTCAACCTGAACTCTTGTGCCGTCCTTTGTGGCTCGAGCCTTAACAACGGTTCTGATAGCCTTGGCTATTCTGCCCTGCTTGCCTATAACTCTGCCCATATCGTTTTCGGCAACGTGAAGGTGATACACCGTAACGCCTCTGTCATCAGTCTCATCTACTGTAACGGAAACCGAGTCCGGCTCATCAACGAGTCCTTTAGCGATCTGTTCGAGAAGCTCTTTCAACTAAAAGACCTCCTATTATTTAATGATTCCGCTCTGCTTTAATACAGATTTAGCGGTCTCTGTGGGCTGAGCGCCGTTTTTGAGCCACTGCTCTGCCTTTTCAGCGTCAATCTTAATTTCAGCCGGAGACTTCATAGGATCAAAAGTACCTATTTCTTCGATAAATCTGCCGTCACGCGGAGCTCTTGAATCTGCAACAACTACACGATAGAAAGGAGCTTTTTTAGCGCCTACACGACGAAGTCTGATTTTTACTGCCATTGTTTTTTCCTCCAAATATATAATTATTAAATTTATAAACTACACTTATAAAGTGCGATTAACAAAAGTTACATTCCGTAATTGCCGAAATTTCCCATTTTACTGAAACGACGACGTGCGGATTTTGAATTAAACTGTTTAAACAGCTTCTGCATATCGCGATACTGCTTCAAAAGCTTGTTGACATCCTCAACCTGCATACCGCAGCCTGCGGCAATTCTGCGCTTACGTGACGGATTTATAATATCGGGATTGGAGCGCTCCTTATATGTCATCGAAAAGATGATTGCCTGAACGCGGTCAAACTGACTCTCATCTACGTCCATATCCTTTATCTTACTGCCGACGCCGGGGAGCATACCGAGCAAATCCTTCATAGAGCCCATTTTTCTTATCTGCTGAAGCTGAGACAGAAGGTCGTTTAAATCAAACTTGTTTTTTCTGAGTTTCTTTTCAAGCTCGGCGGCCTTCTTTTCGTCAAGAGCCATTTCCGCCTTTTCGATAAGGGAAAGCATATCGCCCATACCGAGAATTCGCGAAGCCATACGGTCGGGGTGAAAATAGTCAAGCTCCGTGAGCTTTTCACCCATACCGACAAACTTTATAGGCTTACCGGTAACAGCTCTCGCGGAGAGCGCCGCGCCGCCTCTTGTATCACCGTCAAGTTTTGTAAGTACCATACCGTCGATGCCGAGCGCATCGTCAAATGCACTTGCCACCGTGACGGCGTCCTGACCGGTCATAGCGTCCACAACAAGAAGAATCTCGTGGGGATGAACCTCGGCCTTAATGTTTTTAAGCTCGTTCATCAGCGTTTCATCTATATGAAGACGACCTGCCGTATCTATGAAAACGTAGTCATATCCCTTATCCTTGGCAAGGGAAACTGCATCTTTCGCTATTTTAACCGGGTCGCCCTGACCCTCTTCGAACACGGTGACTCCGGCCTGCTCGCCGACTACCTGCAGCTGCTTTATGGCAGCCGGGCGGTACACGTCGCACGCAACAAGCAGCGGTCTGTGACCCTCGGTTTTAAGCTTCAATGCTATTTTAGCACAATGAGTTGTTTTACCGGAGCCCTGAAGGCCGCACATCATAATGATTGTGGGTCCGTGTGAAGCGTATGCGAGCTTTGAGCCGGTTCCGCCCATAAGCTCGGTCAATTCCTCATTGACTATTTTTATAACCATTTGAGCCGGTGTAAGACTCTCTAAAACGTGTGAGCCTATTGCGCGCTCGGTAACTTTATTTGTAAAATCCTTTGCAACCTTATAGTTAACGTCCGCTTCAAGAAGAGCGAGGCGAACCTCACGCATAGCTTCTTTAACGTCGCTCTCGGTAAGGTTGCCTTTGCTGCGAAGCCTTTTAAAAGCGGCTTCAAGTCTGTCCGATAATCCTTCAAATGCCATAAACTTACCTCTGTAATTACTCTATGATAGACAAAGCAAGAGATTTTATCTTTACCGTAGTGTCGTTTATCTCTCGAGAAAGCCCGTGATTCAAATTATAATCGCTGATTTCCTCGGCACAGTTTATAATATCGCCAAGAGTGGTTTTTATGCCGTTCCATTTTTTTACGAATCCGAGTCTCGACTCCATCTCGTAGAGCTGCCCCTCGGCACGTTTTATCGCATCGCGCACACCCTGACGGGTTATGCCCTCGTTCTCGGCAATTTCGGCAAGAGAAAGGTCGTCGTTATAATAAAGATTGATAAAATCACGCTGTTTCGCAGTAAGCATATCACCGTAGAAATCAAGCAAAATCGTTATTTCAACATTATTTGCCAAAACTACCACTCCTTAAAGAAAAAGTCCCTGTAAAGCCAGTGACTTTACAAGGACATATTATACTAAATTATATTGTAATTGTCAAGAAAAAGTTTAGTTCTTCTTGGTTGTTCCGCCGCCCCAGTCAATAACGGCGTTCTTTGAGGGGTCCCAGTTGGAGTCGGCTGTTGTGGGCGTTGTGGCGTGTTCGGTGGGCTTGGTTACGGGCTCAGAGGGTTTTGTAGCCGGCCGGGTGGGCTCGGTTACAGGCTCCGTGGGCTTCGTGGTTTCTTCGGTTGTCGGCTTCGTGGTATTTTCCGTTGTCGGCTTCGTGGTTTCTTCGGTTGTCGGCTCGGATACGGACGAAGTCTCTTTTGCCGTAGTCTCGGCATCGGGAACCTTGAGCCCTGCCGCTATACGCAAAATGTATACGGCGTCGCACGAATCAATTTTACCGTCACCGTTTAAATCGGCTCTTTTGATTTCGTCATTTGAGAGGCTCAAAAGTCCGGCATCACATTTCATAACAAGTATGGCATCTGCCGAATCAACTTTACCGTCGCCGTTTACGTCTCCGCGGTTTTTACCGTCGCCGACAGCAAAAGCCATTACCGCCGCAACCGACAGCACAATTACGGCCGCTGACAGAATGCTGAATAGTTTTTTCATTTTAGTTCCTTTTATTATCGAGCACTCCAATCAATAACAGCCGCATGGCTCTCATCCACAGGATCACCTGTTCCTATTTTTACGGTACCGCTTTCGCCTTTAGTGGGAGCTTCATTCGGCTTTTGGGGCTCATCCTTGCCGTTCGGCTCGGTCTCGGCAGCCTGCTCGTAGGTCTTGGTTATAAGGTCGTCGTAGAACTCAACCGAACCGTCCTTGCCGGTGGTTACGGGAATAAGCTCTCCGTTTATGTTTGTTACGAATTTTTCGCCCGATTCATTGGTCGTGTATTCAATGGACGTTGTTTCGGAGGGGGCGGCTGTAGTATCGTCCTTTTCCCAGCTTCTCTTTTTTCCGCAGGAAATAAACACCACCGAAATCATAAGTATTAAAAGTGCGACAGCAATAATTTTTTTATTCATATTTTTCTCCTTTGCGGCTTTTGCTGAAATTATTTTAGCACAATCGTCATTTCAATGCAACACACCGTAATAATCTTACAAATATATATGACGAAATCACTTTAATTCGGCTATCGTAACGCCCTCTTCACCCTCGCCGTATACACCCGTTCTGTACGATTTTATGTTCGGATGGTCTTTTAAGTGCTGCTGTATGGCTCTTCTGAGCGTGCCTGTTCCCTTACCGTGAATTATTGTAAGCTCATTAAGACCGGAGCGAAGCACTCCGTCAATGAACATATCGAGGTCGGCTATTGCCTCCTCAACCGATTCACCGCGCAAATCCACGCTTGACTTACCGCTCGGCAAAGACTTTTCCTTTACGGAACGGTAAAGGCTCTGCTTCTTCGGCTTTTTCTTCGGAGCCAAAAGACGAAGCTCCGATGCCTTGACCTTCATCTTCATAACGCCTGCTTTTACCTCGGCGTTACCGTTTTTATCAAGCGATACGACCTCGGCCTCGGTGCCGAGCGTTTTAACAAATACATTATCACCCGTCTTTAACGGTCTCGGCAAAACGTAATCATCGTCATCGCCGTCAAAGTCGTTTTTCTCGTATGTCATATCATCTATGGTGTTGAGATGCTGCTTTAACGCCGCCTTTGCCTTGCGTGCCATCTCTGAAGCGTTTTTCTCATTCGACTGCTCGCGCTTCAGGCGGTCAAGCTCCATCATAAGAGACGCTGCGGCACGCTTTGCGTTTTCAAGTATGCGTTTCGCCTCGTTTTGAGCCATAAGTATTTGCGTTTCGCACTTTTGCTTTGCAAGTGACAGCTCGTTTTCCGCCTTTTTCTTTATCTCGTCTATCTCGTTTTGCATTTCGGCGGTCTTTTCTTTTTCTTTTTCCATTTCGAGGCGTGTTTTTTGGAGCGTATCAACAACATCCTCAAATCTGGTATTTTCCTCCGAGATAAGCTTTGCCGCCTCATCTATGACCTCTTTTGACAAGCCGAGCTTTTGAGATATCGCAAATGCGTTGGAACGACCGGGTATACCCGTTATCAGCTTATATGTAGGCTTCAAGGTATCAACAGAAAACTCGCAGGATGCGTTTTCGACTCTGTTCGTGCGAAGCGCATATTCCTTAAGTTCGGAATAATGGGTTGTCGCCGCTATTTTGGCACCCTTACGGCGGAGATCCTCAAGCACCGCAACAGCCAAAGCTGCGCCCTCTACGGGATCGGTTCCCGCTCCGAGCTCATCGATTAAAACGAGAGAGCTTTCATCAACGTTATTGCTTATATTTACGATCGTCGTCATATGTGCCGAAAAAGTGGAGAGCGACTGCTCAATACTCTGCTCTTCGCCGATGTCGGCAAACACGTTTTTAAATACGGCTATACTGCTGTTTTCGTTTGCCGGTATAAAAAGACCGCACTCCGCCATAAGAGTTAAAAGTCCTATTGTTTTTATAGAGACGGTTTTACCGCCGGTATTGGGGCCTGTTATGACAAGAGAATCATATTTGTCACCGAGCGACACGTCTATGGGCACGGCTTTTTTCGGGTCAAGTAACGGATGGCGAGCTTTTTTAAGCTCGATAACACCGCGCGAATTTATAATCGGCATTGTAGCCTTCATCTTATAGGCAAGCTGAGCCTTTGAGAAAATCAGGTTAAGCTCCGCCGCCGATTCGCAGCTTATTTTTATTGTATCGGCAAAGCTCCCTGCCTCCTCTGACAGTTCCGAAAGAATTCTTTCTATTTCATCGCGTTCACGGCTTTCAAGCACCTTTATACGGTTATTTGCCTCTATTACAGCCGCCGGTTCAATAAATACCGTGGCACCGCTTCCGGATGTATCGTGAACCATACCCGAGACCTCGCTTCGGTGCTCGGCCTTTACGGGAACGACAAATCGGCCGTTTCGCTGTGTGATTATAGCGTCCTGCAAGCTTGATTTGTATTTCGGAGAGCGTATCATACCGTCAAGCTTGTCGCGTATTTTGGACTCCTCGAGTCTTTTGTGCCTGCGTATATCTTTAAGTGCAGGTGAAGCATTGTCCGACATTTCGGTATCGGACAAAACAGCATTGTTTATTTTATCCTCAAGGTATTTATTTGTGTAGAGCGAATTAAAAAGGTCGTCTATCGCGGTATCCATACCGGCACTTTTTGAGCGCCACTCGGTTATACCGCGTATCACGCGCAAATCGCAGGAAATATCCAAAAGCTCACGCATGAACAGCGTGCCGCCGGAAGACGCACGGCTGAGCTGATTGTTAACATTTATAAGGCCTCCGAACGAGGGCGCGCCGAATTTTGCTATGAGTATATGAGCAGCTTCCGTTTCGGAAAGGCGTTTTTGCACCTCAAAAAAATCGCCGCTCGGCTGCAGCGACAACGCCGCAAGCCTTGCCTCCTCGCAGGAGGTCATTTCCGAAAGAGTTAAAAGTATTTTCGGAAGCTCAAGTGAAATGTGGTATTTATTCATAATTAGTCCTTTACAGAATAATAAAAATCAAGTGTTTTAAACGGTCTGTCCGTCTTTGAGGCAAGGTATTTCTCGGTGATGTAGCTGAGATCCTCGCTCGCTTCAGGCGACAGCTTAAAATTGTATAATATATCTATTTTGGCAAAAACTATATGGCGCATTGCGCTGACAACGCCTATCTCAAGAGGGAAAAGAGCGTTCTCGTCGGCACAGTTATCGCAGTAAAGCAAGCCTCTTTCCATATCAAAATACATTATCGGCGTCTCAAATGCTCCGCACCTTTCGCAGGCGATAAGGTTAGGCATATATCCGGCAAGAGAAACAAGTCTTAATTCGGTTATTGCCTTTAACAAAAGCGGAGGTCTTTTTCCGCTTGCCAAAAAATACAGCGAATTGAGCACCACGCGCAAAAAGTCCGTCGCATCGTCCTCCTTAGGCGACAGCTCAAAGGCTATATCGCAAAAATACTGTGCGAGCGACAGCTTTTCTATGTCGTTTCGCAAGCCGAAAAAGCTCTCTATGCTCTCGGCCTCTTCTATTATGTAGCTGTCCTTAGTTTTGTAAAGCGACAGTTTGGAATAGCACAAAAGCCCCGTTGCCGACTGCTTTTTGCTGCTTAACTTTTTGGCGCCCCTGACAAATGCGCGTAACACTCCGAGGCTGTCAGTCAGCACCGTTACAAGCTTATCGTTCTCGCCTATATTCTGTTCTTTTAAGATAAGCCCCTTTACATTCACACCCATCGCTTTTGCCCTTTTCGGCTGAACAACCGACGCTGTTTTGCTCTCGGCGGTATATAAGATAGTCCTCGATTTTACCGCTTTTCGCAAACAAATTCCAATAAATCTCGTTATAGATAAAAAACACCGCCCTCGGAAAACTTATATATTTAAATTCTCCGTGTGCGGCGGTATTATGTCTGTCAATCAAGACCAAAATTGTGTATAAGTCCCTCTCTGTTACGCCAGTCCTCTTTAACCTTGACCCAGCATCTGAGATTGACCTTTATGCCGAAGAATTTTTCCATATCTTCACGGGCAAAAGTCGATATTTTTTTCAACATGCTTCCGCCCTTGCCTATAATTATTCCCTTGTGGGACTCGCGCTCGCAGTAAATAGTGGCTTCTATGTCCATAATATCGCTCGTATCACGCTCGCGCATAAGCTCGATGGAAACCGCAACACCGTGAGGTATCTCCTTATCAAGCAGGCGGAGCATTTTTTCGCGTATCATCTCAGCTGCAAGCACTCTTTCGGGCTGATCGGTCAACGTGTCATCCGGGAAAAAGTGCGGGCTGTTTTCGGCGTGCTTTTTAAGCTCCGAGAGCAAAGCCTCTATACCCTCGCCCGTTTTTGCGCTGACGGGAACAATCGCTTCAAAATCATACTGCTCCGAAAGAGCGGCAATTTTAGAGATAAGCTCTTCCTTACGGCTTATCATATCTATTTTGTTAAGAGCTGTTATAACAGGCATTTTTGCCGAGCGAAATTTATTTATAAGTTCCTTTTCCGCGGCGTTAAGCTCTTTATCCGTCGCATCGACGACAAACAGGCACTCTTCAACGCCGGATATGCTGTCGTTTACCGCCTCAACCATATATTCGCCGAGCTTGTCCTTAGGTTTAAAAAATCCCGGAGTGTCGGTAAAAACAAGCTGCACATTATCATCGGTAGTCAAAACGCCCATAATTTTTGTACGGGTAGTCTGAGGTTTACCGGATACTATGGCTATTTTACTGCCTATAAGTCGGTTAAGTATCGAAGATTTGCCGACGTTTGCCTTGCCGACTATGGCTGCAAAAGCTGATTTTGATTCGTTCATTTTTTCTCCTTATCCGCTCTGTCGGAAGATTTTTTCTTAATTTGCGGAAAACCTTTAAATATAAAAGCAAAAGCGACAACAAGACTTAAAAGAAACAGCACAAAATATAATATGTGCTCCTTAAAATAAACATAAAGTGCCGAAAAGGCCTTTGGCTGCCACATTATCATAATTCCCGTGAGAACGGCAAATATTGCCGATACCAAAACGGCTCCTGCCGCGGTATCCTTTGCCGCCCTGCCGTTATCCGTCCATTCGGTGCTTGCCAAATCGACGGTTCTTTCAACTGCGGTGTTGACAAGCTCAAGAGACACAACAAGTGCGTTTGCAAGAAATATTATCGCAAACTGAGTTCTTGTAATCTCAAAAAAGTCAGCCATCAGCAAAAAAGAATACATATATATCATACAGACAAAATGTATTCTCATATTGCGCTCGTGTTTAAGTGTGTAAAATATTCCGCGGAAAGCATAGCCGAAGCTCCTTATGAGCCCGCGCATCAGATTTTATCCTCACTCTGGTCTATATAATAGCTGCCGTTGCGTTTGAGACCGAGCTGTGTTAACACAGTCTCCTCTTTTTCGCGCATATGTACCGCTTCAAGACCGCCGTTCACATGGTCATAACCAAGAAGATGCAAAAGAGAATGGACGGTCAAAAACGCGATTTCCCTCTGAAGAGAGTGTCCGTATTCCTCTGCTTGAGCTACTGCATGCTCGATTGATATAACTATATCGCCGAGCATTTTTGCACCGGTGTCATGATTTATATCGTAAACGCCGTTTTCACCGAGCGGAAAAGACAAAACATCTGTTGACGCGTCGATATTACGGTGTTTTTTGTTAAGCTCTCTTATCTCGGCGTCGTCCACGAAGGACACGCTGATTTCGGCGGAGCCTTCAAATTGCTCCATTGCGAGTACCGCATTGCAGCAGCGACGGACGAGCATACGCACACCCGTAGGTATTTTTACCGTTTTCTGTTTGTTTGAGATGATTACCTTAATTTTGTCTGTCATTTTCTTTTCTCCTCATTTTTCTCATATGCTTTGATTATATCCTGTACTAATTTATGCCTTACTACGTCCTTTTCGGTGAACGTATTTATTGAAATATCCGGAACATTTCTGAGTATTCTCATAGCGTCGGTAAGCCCAGACCTTTTCCCGTCCGGTAAATCTATTTGGGTAACATCGCCGGTTACTACCATTTTAGAGTTGAAGCCGAGACGGGTCAAAAACATTTTCATCTGCTCGCGAGTGGTGTTTTGCGCCTCGTCAAGTATTATAAAACTGTCGTCAAGAGTTCTGCCGCGCATATACGCGAGCGGTGCCACCTCAATAGAGCCGCGCTCCTGATAACGGGCGAACGCCTCTGCCCCGAGCATATCGAAAAGCGCGTCATACAGCGGTCTTAAATAAGGGTCAACCTTTTGCTGCAAATCGCCCGGCAAAAATCCGAGCTTTTCGCCTGCCTCAACCGCCGGACGTGTCAAGATAATGCGATTGACCTCCTTTGCGCGAAAGGCAGTGACAGCCATGGCGACGGCAAGATATGTTTTACCCGTGCCGGCAGGACCCGCACCCAAAACTATTGTATTTTTTCGTATTGCCTCGACATACTTTTTCTGACCGAGCGTTTTCGGCTTTACGGGTTTGCCCTTAGATGTTATGCAGACGCAATCGCCCGATAAGGACATAAGCTTGTCCTCTTCGCCGTCCTTAACAAGAGATATGACATATCGCACGTTTTGATCGGAAAGAGCTTCGCCCTTATTTATGAGGGCTAAAAGGCGCTCTATGGCAGTTGTGGCCTTAGCCACATTTTCCGCCTCGCCGCTTATTTTAAGGTCGGAGCCGCGATTTAAAACCGTAACCGAAAATTCACTTTCTATAAGTCTTATATTCTCGTCAAAGCTGCCGAATAAGCTTACGGCATTTTCCATACGGTCAATACTGAGGACCTGCTCAAACACTAAAAAACCACCTTAGATAATTTTCTGTCGATATTTAATATATAGTATCACAATTTTTGTGATTAGTCACTAATTTTTTTCAACAAAAATCTCGCTCTCAACGCCTATTTGTTTTTCACATTTGTATGCTCCGCTGAGTCTTGAACCGTTTTTTTGTATGTCAGAGGAAATAATCTTACAATTTTTCAATTCGCTCCTGCAAAGGTCCGTGTATTTTTTTGCCGACAAAAGCTCCCGACAGCTTTCATCCTCCAACAAAAAATCTCTGTTGTATTCGGTAGCGCGCACCCTTATTATACCCATGGGCAAGACGGTTTTATCCGTTGACGCGAGAAAGCTCACCGCATATTTTTCTCCGTAATCGGGAACACCTCCGAGCGGAATTTTAACGTTGAAAAAATACAGCGCATACCTTATTTTTTCACGCGAAGGCGCGCAAAATTCCGAATTTTCAAAATCGGAAGAAATGTTTTTTTCGACTTCCGCATACACGTTGCCTGCCGCATGTACAAGAGATTCGGTCTTGTCTTGATTTGTCTTTACCCCGGATATGAGAAGGTTGCCCTTCAGCACGGCAGAGCCTGCCTTTATTTCCTCTTGACCCGAATACAACTGTACCTTGGTCACCACGCCGTCCTCCGACGCAACTATATTACATGGGGTTTCGTTGTCCTCTATCTTCGGTGCCGGCACGCTTTCACGCACCTCCACGGACGCATTAGAGCCGTTCAGATTGACAACCGCAAACGACAAATCACCGTCAAATATTTTTAAAGCCTCGTCTGAAATCTCTTTTGCGTTTATATCTCGGCGCTTTGCTCCGGGTTTTACTCCCAATGAAGAAAATACATCGAGAATTTGCTCGTCTGATATGTTTTCGTTTCCGCTGACGGATACAGTCCATATCATAGTCGATAAATACGAAACGGTGATTATCGCCGCGGCAACGCCTATTACAAGTCCCACTCTCTTTCGCTGCTTAAATGTAAAAAAAGGCAAACCCGTTTTTTTGATTATTCTTGTTTTTACCCCGGAACGCCTTACCGCCTCCCTGATATTTTTATAGTCTCGAAGCATAGTTTTTGCATACAGCTTGTCTTTTACTCGTTTTACATCCCACAATCTTATGTGATAAACGGAGCACAGATTTATAAAGCGTTCGGGAAAACCACCCTCCGCGCAAAATTCAACATATCCGAAAATAAATCTCAAAAAACGTATTATCGACATAAAATCACCTCAGCCCGTAAATTCAATCGAAATTATACTGCCCTTTATCACCGTCTGTTCGTCGGAATAAGAACACAGCGTAAGGTCGCTGCCGCAAAAGGTAACGGTCAGAGAGCCTGCATTAATAGAAATCCTGTCATTGTCATATTCCGTTATTCCGAAGCAGCCGTCAACGACCGCCTCCTTATTGCCCTCCGTCTCAATATGCGGCACGGACGGGCTCAAAATTTTAGGCATATCAAGCGCGCCGACAATTTTTTGCTCGGACGCTTTTTTTCGCTGCTTTCTTCTTGCGGTCAAAACCGATCCCTCCGAAAAGTCATTTTAAGCTCATATATAAATATGCCGCCTCATATATTTAAATTACGGAAAAGGGTGAAAAGAATGGATAAAAAGCAATGCCGAAAATATATAGTTCCGGTTATATTGACTGCTTTGGTGTGCCTGTTTTTGTTTACAAGGCCGGAGATATGCTCCGAGGGCGTCAGAAGCGGAATACTTTTGGCGGCGGAAACAGTAGTGCCGTCCCTGTTTCCGTTTATGACGGTGGCCTCCTTTCTTCTGCGCTCGGGTCTCGGAGAAGCCGCGGGAAAACCGTTTGATAAGGTGTGCGAAAAGCTGTTCAAGCTTCCGGGCGTTTTGGCTCCGGTTATTATTATGTCGCAGATAGGCGGATTTCCCATAGGCGCAAAAATGACATATGAATTGCTCAAGAAAAATGCGATAACCGAAAACGAGGCGCAAAGAGCTTGTCTTTTTTGCATAAACGCGGGCCCCGCCTTTGTGATAGGGACGGTTGGCTCGGAGATGCTCGGAAGCGTCAAAGCCGGCGTGCTGTTATACATATCCACTGTTTCGGCATCATTCTTTACCGGTATCTTTTCAATGGCTCTGTATGATAAAGCGGCGGAGGAAAAGGGTAAAAGCGAAATTCCGTTTACACTTTGCGACCCTGTCGGAGCTTTTGTACGTTCCGTGGGTGACGCCACAAACGACGTAATAAAAATATGCGCTTGGGTAGTTATTTTTAAAACCGTATGCGACGGTTTATCTACCTTACCTATACCGCCCGGAGCTGCTCTTTTCTTTGAATTCATCCTCGAGGTCACAAACGGCTGCCGCGCCGCCGCCGGAAAAGCTCCGATACCCGCCTTAGCCGCAATAATATCCTTCGGCGGTCTGTCGGTACACTGCCAGATAATGTCGTATCTCAGATACACAAAGCTCAAAATGCGGTATTTTTACACGGCAAGAGCGGTATGCGCGTCTTTTTCGGCAATAATATGTATGGAGCTTTTAAAGGTCTTCCCATGCGAGGTATCTGTCTTTGCAACCGACAGCTCCGTAACTCCGGCAGCCTATTCGGTTTCCGTACCGGCTCTTGCGGCGCTGCTTATAATGAGCGTACTGCTCATCTTAGAGGTTGATTCGGATAAAAAAATGTGTTAGCATAGTAATACACAATGTAATCGGGGTGAAACGGATGAAGGATAAGATGCTTGGCGGAAACATTTCTCCGAAATGTGAATACTGTGAATTTTCAACGCCGACAAATGACGGCGATACGGTGCTCTGCCCCAAAAAGGGCGTTGTGTCAAAAGATTGGTACTGTAAAAAATACAAGTATGATATTTTTAAACGTGAACCTAAACTACACCCGACAGCGCCCGAATTTTCAAAAAGCGATTTTGAGATTTAACATAACAGCCGTCCGAGAGACAAAAGCAGTTCTCGGGCGGCTGTTTTTTCGATAAAAAAGCGAATATATACTTAAGAGATTGAAAAAGAGAATAAAAGTGATATACTATTATAATCAAAATTTCATTCAAAAGGAGCAACTATGAAAAAGTATTACGCTCTTTATAAAAAGCAATTTATCTTAGGGCCGGCGTTTAAGCTCGCCGAGGCCATACTTGAACTTTTGGTCCCGCTCGTTATGGCTAAAATCATTGACGTGGGAATCAAAAACGGCGATGTGCCATACATTATAAAAATGGGGCTTTTGATGGCAAGCCTCGGTATACTGGGTCTTTTGTGTGCCATAGTATGTCAATACAGCGCTGCCGTTGCCCAACAGGGAGTTGGCACGGAAATCAGAAACGATATGTTTAAAAAGATAAACTCCTTTGCACAAAGCGATATTGACGCCTTTTCTTCGTCATCGCTTATAACGAGAATTACGAACGACGTAAACCAGATACAGTCGGGCGTTGCAATGTTTATACGTCTTATGTTTCGCTCGCCGTTTTTAATAGCCGGTTCGCTTATTATGGCAATGAAGCTTGATCTTAAAATGTCAATAATCTTCTTTGCCGCAGGTCTTTTGGTCAGTCTTATTATGTACTATGTTCTGACTAAGAGCCTGCCGCTTTACAAGGTGATACAAAAGGTACTTGATAAGGTCTCGCTTGTTGTCAAGGAAAATCTTTCCGGCGTCAGAGTTATACGCGCATTTTCGAAAAGCAATCACGAAAAAGAGCGCTTTGGCGATAAGAATGACGAGCTGACTAAGATAAACTTCCGTGTGGGCAGCCTTTCGGCACTTCTGAACCCAATGACATTTGCCGTGATGAACCTCGCAATAGTAATTTTGCTGTATTTCGGTGGAAAAAACGTATATTCGGGCGAGCTGTCGCAGGGAAAAATAATAGCTCTCATAAGCTATATGACTCAAATACTTCTTTCAATAATCGTATTTGCAAACGTCATAGTCGTATTTACAAAGGCACTCGCAAGCGTTCAGCGCGTTAAAGAGGTATTGGACGCCGAGCCGAGCATAAAGGATGACGACGCGGCATATCAAAACGGCGATGAATCCGCTACGGCGGTCGAATTCACCGATGTCAGCTACGCGTTCCCAAAATCCGACGAAAACGCCCTGTCAAACATCAGCTTTACAGCCGAGAAGGGCGAAACGATAGGAATTATAGGCGGTACGGGCGCAGGCAAAAGCACACTCGTAAATCTGATACCGCGCTTCAGCGACGTTAAAAACGGCAGCGTCAAGGTATTCGGCCACGATGTGCGAGACTGTAAATTCGGGTATTTAAGGCACGTCATACATGTTGTACCGCAAAAGAGCAATCTTTTTTCGGGTACAATAAAGGACAACCTGCTGATGGGTGACCGCTCCGCCGATGACAGAGACATTGATTTTGCGCTCAAGGTTTCGCAAAGCGCGGAATTTGTATCAAAGCTAAAGGACGGCACAGACACCTTAATTGAGGAAAAGAGTAAAAATCTGTCGGGAGGCCAAAAGCAGCGTCTTTGCATAGCAAGGGCAATAATGGGGCACCCTCGGATATTGATTTTTGACGATTCATCAAGCGCGCTTGACTTCGCCACAGACGCAGCTCTGAGAAAAGCTTTGAAAAAAAACTTAAATGACACAACCGTATTTTTGGTATCGCAACGCGTCAACACGGTAAAGAATGCCGATAAAATACTCGTTCTCGACGACGGTGAGCTTGTGGCAACCGGTACGCACAAGGAGCTATACAAAACAAATGAAGTATACCGCGACATTTGTCTGTCACAGCTTTCAGAAAAGGAGGTTGCCTCCGTATGAAAAACACAAAACGTCTCATAAAATATATAAGTCCGTTTAAATCCAATCTCTTCGGGGCGATTTTTTCCGCATTTGTCGGCATTGCGCTGTCGCTTATGGTACCCATTCTCATCGGTAAAGGCGTAGACTGCATAGCGGCTAAGGGCGACGTCGATTTCGCAAGGCTTTTTAAGGTCGGCGCGGTTCTCGCGATATGCATTGTTGTTTCGGCGCTTTTCCAATGGATAATGACGTATAATTCAAATAAGCTCTCATTTAAAACCGTTCAAAAAATGAGAACCGAGGTCTTTGAAAAGCTTACAAAGGTGCCGCTTTCATATATTGACTCCACAGCACACGGCGACATAATAAATACTGTTGTCACCGACATAGATATTGTCTCCACCGGTCTTTTACAGGGCTTTACCCAGATATTCTCCGGCATTGTGACAATACTCGGTACGCTGATATTTATGTTCACGATAAACTGGTATATCACGCTCGCAGTTGTGGTGCTGACTCCCCTTTCGTTTTTTGTCGCTTCGTTTATAGCAAAGCACGCACACAAAAATTACGTAAAGCAGGCAAAATACCGCGGTGAAATAACCGGATTTGCCGCCGAGATGATAGAGGGAGCCGATATAGTAACAGCATTCAACGGCGAAGAGGACGCTTACCGTCATTTTCACGAAATAAATGAAAAGCTTAAGAAAGTCGGTACAACCGCACATTTCTATGCGGCACTTACCAATCCCTGCACAAGATTTGTTAACGCTATGATATATGCCGTTGTTGCTGTTCTCGGCTCAATACTCACGGTAAAGGGCGGTATTTCCGTAGGTAAGCTCTCTTCTTTCCTCACATACTGCACACAGTATACAAAGCCGTTCAACGAAATATCAAGCGTTGTTGCCGAATTTCAGAATGCACTTGCAAGCGCCGAACGTGTATTCAAGCTTCTTGACTGCAATGATGAACCGTCGGACGAGGGCGCAAAGGAGCTTAAAGCCAAAAACGGCACGGTTGAATTTAACAATGTTTCGTTTTCATACAGCAAAAACAAGCCGTTTATCGATGGACTTAATATAAGGGCTGACAGCGGCAAAACAATAGCCATAGTAGGCCCCACAGGCTGCGGCAAGACAACGCTCATAAACCTTTTAATGAGATTCTACGATGTCACCGGCGGTGAAATTGACATAGACAACGTAAATATAGCCTCTGTCACGCGCGACTCGCTGCGTTCCGGATTCGGAATGGTTCTTCAGGACACCTGGCTGTTTTCCGGCACAATATTTGACAATATAGCTTACGGGAAGCCGGACGCCACACGCGAGGAGGTAATCGAGGCGGCAAAGGCGGCTCACGCTCACAGCTTTATAAAAAGGCTCGAAAACGGCTATGACACTTATATCTCGGAGAGCGGAGATAACCTCTCGGAAGGTCAAAAGCAGCTTTTGTGCATAGCACGAGTAATGCTGACAAAGCCGCCTATGCTCATTTTAGACGAGGCCACAAGCTCCATTGATACAAGAACCGAGGTCAGAATACAAAAGGCGTTTGCCCTTTTGATGGAGGGCAGAACAACATTTATCGTTGCACACCGCCTCTCCACCATAAAAAATGCCGATGCAATCCTTGTAATGCGCGACGGGAAAATAATCGAGCGTGGACGTCACGATGAGCTTATAGAGCAAAACGGATTTTACAAAAAGCTCTATAACAGCCAGTTTGCCGTATATTAAATCCCGACAGAATAATAAAAAAGCTCCGCGGTTAAGGTCACAAGCCAAAACTGCGGAGCTTATTTTTTTGTTTACTTGCCGAGTTTAATTTTTACAAATTCCTCTATATACTTTGCGGTCTTATCAAATCCCGCCGACGAGCTGTTTATACACAGGTCGTAGTTTTTGAAGCTGTCCCACTCGCGGCAGGTATAGTAGCGGTAATAATCGCTGCGGTGAGCGTCTATCTTTTTGATTTTACGCTCTGCTTCCTTATCGCTGAGCGACGGCTCAAGCACCTTGACGTTCTTAATACAATCGCTCATGGGTGCCCAAACAAACACCTTCACGACATTCGGCATATCGCGAAGTATATAGTCGGCACATCTGCCTACTATTATGCACGAGCCCTTTACGGCAAGGTCTTTAATTATTTTCGCCTGATAATTAAAGATGTTTTTATGTGAAACAAAAGCACTGCTCTCCGGCGGAATCAAATCGCCCGTATATCTGTCGCTTGCCGGAGAAAAAATACTTTTTTTCACGGACTCATCGTTTTGGCCGAACAGCTTTACGTTTATTCCGCTCTCCTCCGACGCCATATAGACAAGGTCGCGGTCATAAAAGGGAATCGAAAGGTTTTTTGACAGCATTTTACCTATTGTTCTGCCGCCGCTTCCGTATCCTCTTGCGATGGTAATTACAAATTTTTCGTTCATAAGCTCACCGAACCTCTCAAAACGATATGATATTATTCGCCGAGATAAGCCTTTTTAACCGACTCGTCGTTTATAAGGTCTTTTGCGTCTCCCGAAAGAGTTATTTTACCTGTTTCGAGTACATATGCCCTATCGGCAATCGAAAGAGCCTTCTTGGCGTTTTGCTCAACCAAAAGAACGGTTGTTCCGCTCTCATTGATCACCTTTATTATATCAAAGATTTCCGAAACAAGCAACGGGGAAAGTCCCATGGACGGTTCATCCATCAAAATAATTCTCGGCTTGGACATAAGTGCTCTGCCCATTGCAAGCATCTGCTGCTCACCGCCAGACAACGTGCCTGCAACCTGATTTTTGCGTTCCTCAAGTCGCGGGAAACGCTCGTAAACCATTTTTAGAGTTGAGGCAATTTCGGATTTATCCTTGCGGGTATATGCGCCGAGCTTTAGGTTTTCGAGTACCGAAAGCTGCTGGAAAATACGTCTGCCCTCCGGAACGTGTGCCATACCCATGGAAACTATTTTGTGCGGCGGAGTTTTAGTAAGCTCTTTGCCGTCAAACACAATAGAGCCTTTTTTAGCCTGAATAAGACCGGTAATCGTGTGAAGAATAGTTGTTTTACCTGCGCCGTTGGCTCCGATAAGGGCAATAATTTCGCCCTCGTTTACATCAAAGGAAACGCCCTTAATAGCCTTTATAACGCCGTAATTAACTTCAAGATCCTTAATTTCAAGTAATGCCATAGCTGCTCCTCCTTATTCGCCGAGATATGCTGTGATAACTTCGGGATTATTGAGTACATCGGACGTTTTGCCCTGACACAGGACATGACCGAAGTTAAGAACCGTAAGCTCCTCGCATATGCCGGAAACAAGCTTCATATCGTGCTCTATAAGAAGTATGGTCATATCGAACTCATCGCGGACAAAGCGTATTGTCTCCATAAGCTCCTCTGTCTCATTGGGATTCATTCCCGCCGCCGGCTCGTCAAGGAGCAAAAGCTTCGGCTCAGTCGCAAGTGCTCTCGCTATTTCAAGCTTGCGCTGCTTTCCGTACGGAAGATTTGAAGAAAGATAAGACGCTTCTTTATCAAGGTCGAAAACCTTTAAAAGCTCCATGGCCTTTTCGTCCATTGCACGCTCTTTTTTGAAATATGACGGAAGCTTGAATATACCTGCTGCCGTATTGTACTTATAATGATTGTGAAGTCCTACCTTAACATTGTCAAGAACCGACATCTGACCGAAAAGACGGATATTTTGGAATGTTCTTGCAACGCCTGCCTTGCATATATCAATGGTCTTTTTGCCCGTTATAACGGTGCCGTCGAGAGTAGCCTGACCCTCGGTAGGCTTATATACGCCCGTAAGAAGGTTGAATATGGTCGTTTTACCTGCGCCGTTCGGTCCTATAAGACCATAGAGCTCGCCTTTTTCTATTTCTATGTTAAAATCATCAACGGCTTTAAGACCGCCGAAGGTTATGCTTAAATTTTTAGCTTCGAGCAATGCCATAATTACCGTGCCTCCTTTTTGGTCTTACCGTTTCCCTTTTTGAAGAACTTTTTTATCGAATGAGTCTCCCAGAAAGCGATTGCCTTGGGGCTTGAGGTCATTATCATCATAACAATAAGCACTACCGCATATATAAGCATTCTGTAATCGCGAAGTCCGCGGAGAACCTCCGGCAAAGCCGTAAGCACACACGCTGCGATTATAGAGCCGCGTATATTGCCTATGCCGCCGAGAACCACAAATACGAGTATCATTATTGACATATTGTAGCCGAAATTCTTTGATGTTGCGGCAAGCACGCTGAGGTTATGCGAATACAAAACGCCGGCTATGCCTGCAAAAAATGCGGAAAGCGAAAAGGCGATAAGCTTATATTTAGTCACGCTTATACCCACCGATTCGGCGGCTATACGATTGTCACGCAGAGACATTACCGCTCTGCCGGCACGTGAATGAATAAAGTTCAGAATTACAAACAGCGTGATAAGAAGAAGAACTATACCTATTACAAATGTTGAATCGTTGGGTGTTCCGGTTATACCGAGCGGCCCGTTTATAAGAACAGTACCGTCAGCCTCAAGATTTAACGATGACTGACTCGTAAAGGAAGCGTGAATACCGTGACTGTCATATCCGACGTATATTGTTCCGAGTATGTTCTTAATTATCTCGCCGAACGCAAGCGTTACTATTGCAAGATAGTCGCCCTTTAATCTTAAAACGGGTATGCCTATAAGCACGCCGAATATTGCCGCGCAAAGTCCGCCGACAAGTATGGCGAGCGGAAAACGAATCCATACATTTGTAAGAGTGTTTTGCGTAACTACCGAGAAAATCGAGCTTGCATACGCACCGACGCACATAAATCCCGCATGGCCGAGCGAAAGCTCACCGAGATAACCGACTACAAGGTTAAGAGAAACGGCAAGTATTGAGTACATACACAGTGGAACCAAAAGGCCCCTCAAAAGGCTCGATATATTTCCCGTGGACTTGAGTATTTCGACTACGGCAAATACAACTAAAACCATAGCATAGGTTATGAGGTCGCTTCGGGTACTTTTTTTGATTAGTTTTGACTTTGTTGATGCCATCTTTGTACCCTCCTTAAACCTTTTCAATATACTTCTTGCCGAGAATGCCCGTCGGCTTAACAAGAAGCACTATTATAAGAACGGCAAATACGATAGCGTCAGCCATCTGCGAAGAAATATAAGAGCGGCTGAGGATTTCTATAACGCCTATAAGCACACCGCCGATTACGGCGCCCGGAATAGAACCGATACCGCCGAGAACGGCAGCTACGAATGCCTTAATGCCGGGCATTGCGCCTGTCTGCGACGAAAGTGTGGGATAAGCCGAGCAAAGGAGTACGCCTGCAACGGCCGCCAGCCCCGAGCCTATGGCAAATGTGAGAGAAATGGTCGCATTTACGTTTACGCCCATAAGCTGAGCCGCTCCCTTATCCTCGGATACTGCGAGCATTGCGCGGCCCGGCTTTGTCTTATTTACAAAGAGAGTAAGCGAAACCATTATTATGAGCGAAACTATTATGGTAACTATAGTTTCGGCGCTTATTGTTATTTTACCGCCGGCAAGCGTAAGTGCCGGTAGATTTACAATAGAGGTAAAGCTCTTCGCCTGCGAGCCGAAAATCAAAAGTGCCATATTCTGAAGAAAGTAGCTGACACCTATTGCGGTTATAAGAACGGCAAGAGGAGAAGCGCCTCTTAACGGCTTATAGGCAAATCTTTCTATTGCCATACCGAGCAAGGTACACGCCGCCATAGATATAACGAGTGCGAGATAAGGATTTACACCGGCGTATGAGGTCAACGCAAATACTATGTATGCACCGACCATTATTACATCGCCGTGCGCAAAGTTAAGCATTTTGGCGATACCGTAAACCATGGTGTAGCCGAGCGCTATTACGGCATATATACTGCCGAGACTGACGCCGTTTATAAGGTTTGTTATAAAAGTCAATTTACTGCACCCCAAACTAAAAATGTTTCTTGTTTAAAATACAAATAGTATAACATATCCTCTTTGCCATTACAACGAGAAAAATATGCAAAAATGAATAATCGGGCGGCGCGCTTTTCATTATATTTCACCCAATTAAAGCGATAATGTAGGAAACAAAACGGGCCGGCAGCCGTAAGCTGCCGACCCGTATTCAGCCTTTAACCGAGGAAATCAGTCCATCGGCTGATATTCGCCGTTTTCAATCTTAACCGCTTTCGGCTCTTTGTTTACTTCGCCTGTTGCTTTCCAGGTCATACCTGAACCTGTTACACCGTCAACGGTGATTTCGGTCATGGCTCCCTTGAGAGCATTGCAAATATCGGAAACGCTCATATCGCCTGTAACACCTGCTTTTTCCGCAGCTGCCTTTACAACATAAACAGCGTCATAAGCGTCTGCCGCAAACTGATTAAGAGTAGACGGGTCATACTTTGCATTGTAAGCGGCAACGAACTTCTTGGTTGTCTCGTCGGTAGCATTAGCTGCAAACGGGGTAAGAAGCATTACGTTTTCTGCAAGAGACTTATCAAAGTTCTCGATGTTAAGAAGTCCGTCAAGACCGTCGCATCCGAAGAACTTAGCGGTAATACCGGCATTCTTAGCCTGAGAAAGAATAAGAGAAGCTTCCTGATAATAAATCGGGAGGAATATAAGCTCTGCGCCGGAAGCCTTAACCTTTGAAAGCTGAGAAGAGAAGTCCTGCTTGCTGTCGCCTGTGAATGCCTCGGAAGCTACAATGTCAAGACCTTTTGCAGTTGCCTCAGCCTTGAAGTTGTCGTAAATGCCCGAAGAATAAGCGTCGGAGCTGTTATAGATAACAGCTACCTTTGTAGCAAGACCCTTGCTTGCGATGTAGTCTGCAGAAGCAGTACCCTGGTTGGGATCTGTAAAGCAAACCTGGAAGCAGTTGTCATTTGCTATTACCTTAGCTGCCGAAGCAGAAGGTGTTATCTGGAACATATTATCAGCCTTAGTCTGGCTGACAACAGAAAGGCAAGCACCTGTGGTAACGGTGCCTATGAATACCTTCATACCGTTATCCTTAAGAGTATTGTATGCGTTTACTGCTTTTTCGGCATCGGCTTCATCGTCCTCCATCTGGAACTCAAGCTTCATACCGTTTACGCCGCCTGCAGCGTTAATTTCGTCAACAGCAAGCTGTATACCGTTTTTAACGGCAATACCGTAAGCTGCCGCGTCGCCTGTAAGCGGTCCGCTGGAACCTATTTTAAGTGTTTTACCGTCTGAAGAGCTGCTGCCGGTTCCCTTACTGCCGCAAGCCGTAAAGCAAGCTGCAAGGAAAGTCAAAGCAAGAACTGCTGCCAGAACCTTTTTCAATGACATTTTCATAAAATGACCTCCTGTAGCTAATTTTGCAAGATTTAAAAGCGAATCCTGCAATAAATCATTTATGATGAAAATTATCTTACACGCAAAAATATGATTTGTCAATAAATAGTCGAAATTTAGTCGTGAAAAGATGACGAAGTTGCACAAACACAGTACTCTGTTTTTGTGCACTTTTGAAAAGCCGTTGATTTTGTCGTTTTATGTTCTAAAATCCATACGGCGTTCCGCAGTTTAAAGACTACGAAAAAAGCAAGGAGCCGCGGATAATACCCACGGCTTCTTGCTTTAAGACTTTATATAGAAATGGAAGATTAAGCTACGTGAAAGCTGCCTCTCTCGGCACCCTTTCTGCCGCCGTCAACAAGCTTGAATTCACGGTTTTTACGCATTTGCTCAATACGCTTTTTTCTCTTGTATCTGCGGTAATTGACAACTATAATCATCTTGACCTTTTGCTCAAAGGCGATGAACTTATCCTCCTTATAAAATCCGTATATAAGAAAGATAATAACTGCGAGCTCTATCATAGAAGAAATGGCTGTGAATGCTGACATATACAGGACCTCCGGTTCTTTAGAACATTTGTTTGTGTTTCATTACACCCTTATTATACCAACAATTTATATTTTGTCAATACAAATGTTCGGATTTTTTCGGTATATAAGTCCTAAAATTAGGACATTTGCATTGCAGAGCTGATGCTTTTTTAATTCCAAACGCATAATACCACAACATATTGTGTTAGTCAATACTTTAGGCACAACTTATGCTATTTATACATAAAACGACCAAATAATTGTTTGTTCGGTATTTATTATGGATAATATTTATGGTACAATAATACGGTCAAATATATGTAATTTCAGTAAGGAACGGTAAAAAGAAATGTTCGTAGATATAGCTAAAATAAATATTAAAGCAGGCAACGGCGGCAACGGTGCGGTTGCTTTTCACAGGGAGAAATATGTGGCTGCGGGCGGTCCCGACGGCGGCGACGGCGGAAGAGGCGGCAACATAGTATTTCAGGCAGATGACAGTCTTGCCACATTATCCGATTTCAGATACAAAAGAAAATATAAGGCTCCGAGCGGTGAGGACGGCAGAGGCGCAAGGCAAAACGGCAAAAAAGGTCAGGACCTTATAATACGTGTTCCGCGCGGCACGGTAATACGCGAAGTAACAAGCGGAACGATTATGGCGGATATGTCAACCGACGAGCCGTTTATAGCGGCGAAAGGCGGTAAGGGCGGATGGGGCAATTCTCATTTTGCCACCTCGACACGCCAAACTCCGCGCTTTGCGAAAAGCGGCGCTCCGGGTGAGGAGTGGGATATTTCGCTTGAACTGAAACTCATTGCAGACGTTGGTCTTATCGGCTTTCCGAATGTAGGTAAATCCTCGCTTTTGTCTGTGGTGAGTGAGGCGAAGCCCATTATAGGCGATTATCATTTCACAACTATAATACCCGTTCTCGGCGTTGTCACCATGGGTCCCGAGCAGAGCTTTGTAATGGCGGATATTCCGGGTCTTATAGAGGGTGCTGCGGACGGTGTGGGTCTCGGTCACGAATTTTTAAAGCATATAGAACGCTGCCGTATGCTGGTGCACGTAGTTGACGTCGCCGGCAGCGAGGGAAGAGACCCGAAGGAGGATTTTGAAAAGATAAACGAGGAGCTTGTAAAGTTCAATCCCGAGCTTGCAAAATGTCCGCAGATAGTGGCCGGCAACAAAATAGACCTTGCAACCGACGAGCAGCTTGAGGATTTCAAGAGCTTCATTGAGAAAAAGGGACTTCCCTACTTCCCGATAGTCGCACCAATAAAATACGGCACAAAGGAGCTTATAAATGCTGTTGCGGAAAAGCTCTCTACCCTGCCGCCCGTAAAAAAATATGAGGCGGAGGAAATACCGCTTTCGGTACTCGAGAGCAAAAAGAACAACGGCTTTAAAGTTACCGTGAATGACGGCGTATATTCTGTTGAGGCGGACTGGCTTTACAGAATACTTTCAAAGACCGACCTTGACGACTACGCGTCGCTTCAATATTTTCAAACGGTTCTAAAGTCGAGCGGAATAATCGACGAGCTTGTAAAGCAGGGAATTCAAGAGGGTGACACCGTTTCGATTTACGATCTCGAATTCGACTATATACCGTAATTACCGCGGTATCAAAAAGGGGTATATAAATGTTTGCTAAAATCATAAGCGTCGGGCTTTTCGGCATGGAAGCCTATATGACCGGTGTCGAAGCGGATATTTCGGGCGGTATGCCGCGCTTTGACGTTGTAGGACTTCCCGATACGGCAGTCAGCGAGAGCCGCGAAAGAGTCCGCTCCGCCATTAAAAATAACGGATTTGACTTTCCGCCGTCACGCATTACAATAAATCTCGCACCGGCGGACATAAAAAAAGAGGGGCCGATTTACGACCTGCCCATTCTTATAGCAATACTTAAATCCACGGGGCAGCTGTCCTGCGATACCGACAGCTCGGCTTTTTTGGGAGAGCTGTCGTTAAACGGCGAGGTGCGCAGAATTAACGGCGTTTTGCCGATGGTTATTAAAGCACAGCGTTGCGGTGTTAAGGAAATATATATACCCGCTCCGAACGCTGCCGAGGGCGCTGTTGTGCGCGGCATAACCGTATATCCCGTAAGGAACGTCGGGCAGTTGCTGTCGCATCTCACGGGCGGAGAAAAAATAACACCCGTTTCCGAATCCGATTTCAAATCTTACAGCCTGCCCGATAATCTGCCGGATTTCTCCGACGTCAAGGGTCAGCACGAAGCTAAAAGAGCCTTAGAAGTTGCCGCTGCAGGCGGACACAATGTTATGATGATAGGGCCTCCGGGCTCTGGCAAGAGTATGCTCGCAAAACGCATACCGTCAATCTTGCCCGATATGACATTTGAAGAATCGCTTGAAACAACCAACATATACTCGGTAGCGGGAGTTTTGCCCAAGGGAATATCCCTTATAAAAGCGCGTCCTTTCCGCTCGCCGCACCACACCGTCTCCCCTGCCGGACTTTCCGGAGGCGGCACGGTACCGCGCCCGGGTGAAATATCCTTAGCGCATAACGGCGTACTGTTTCTTGACGAGTTGCCCGAATTTTCGAGAACGTCAATGGAAGTTTTACGTCAGCCGATAGAGGACGGTAAAATAACAATAGCGCGCGTTGCCGCAACATTTTCATATCCTTGCAGCGTTATGCTTGTATGCGCCATGAACCCGTGTCCGTGCGGTTACTTCGGACATCCGACAAGAAAATGCACCTGTCCGAAGGGCGCGCCGCAAAAATATCTGTCAAGGGTATCGGGTCCTCTGCTTGACAGGCTTGACATACATATTGAGGTTCCGCCGGTTGATTTTGACGCCCTCTCGCAAAAGGAGGGCTCCGAAGAATGCTCTTCCGAAATTAAGGCAAGAGTCAACAAGGCAAGAGAATTTCAGCGCCGCCGTTTTAAGGGGACAAGCGTCACCTGCAACGCTAAAATGGATTCTGCACTCACAAGAAAATACTGTATTATGACCACGGCAGCGGCCAACATACTGCGGCTCTCCTTTGATAAATTGGGTCTTTCGGCAAGAGCCTATGACAAGGTGCTGAGAGTGGCAAGAACAATAGCCGACCTTGACGGCAGCGACGTAATAGACACCAAGCATATAGCCGAGGCGGTACAATACAGAAGTCTCGACCGAAAATTCTGGAAGGAATAAATAAACGCAATACAAAACGGCTGTAAGAGCAAATCTTACAGCCGTTAATTTTATTGTTCTTTTTTATATTCCGTCGTAATAGCCTTTGTCGATAAGCTCGCCTATCGAAGCTACAACTGCCGGCTTATCCTCCTTATACGTTACGCCGTACCACTTATCCTCGGCGACGAGAACATTAACCTTTTTGGTTCCGCTCTCAATAAGAGAAGATACGACGGACGGGAGATAATACTCCGATTTCGGCACATTCAGCTTTTCCTTGAGAAAAGAAACAAACCCATCCTCTATGTATTTGAATACGTCGGGACGGAATCCCCAAAGGTTCATGGAAACGACCGTATCCGGCGACAACGCATTCCAAGTCTTGCCGTCATCCTCGGTAAATGAGCAATCGCTGCGAATTTTTGTATATTCGGTGACGCTCTCCAAAGCATTATTATCTGTAACACAAACGCCTCTTGAAACGGTACCGTTTTCCGTAAGCGTATTCTTGAGTCTGAAGCCGACCATACAATAATCCTCTAAGGCCGATGACAGCTCGTCGTAAATCTTCTTAAATGCGCTTCTGCCGTAATAATCATCGGCGTTTACAACCGCAAACGGCTCTTTTACAACATTTTTGCAGCAGAGAATTGCATGAGCGGTTCCCCACGGCTTTTGACGGTCTGCAGGGCAGGTAAAGCCCTCAGGAAGAGCATCTGTCTCCTGAAAAACGTACTCAACCTTAACCTTTTTTTCTATACGCGAGCCGACGATACGTTTAAAATCATCCTCGATTGCGTGTTTTATAACAAAAACGACCTTATTAAAGCCTGCCCTTACCGCATCGTAAACCGAAAAATCAAGAATTACCTCTCCGTTTTTTCCTATCGGCTCAAGCTGCTTTAATCCGCCGAAACGACTGCCCATACCGGCAGCCATAACAACCAAAGTTATGTCCTTACCCATTGTTTTTCTCCTTTATCCCCATTGGCTCGTTTTATTTATTATTTGCCTCTTTTTCGGTTTGCTCGGCTATTGCCTCGTCCTTTTCAGCCTCTTTTTCGGCTTTCTTCGCCTCTTTTTCGGCTTCCTGTGCCGCCTTTTCGGCTTTATCAGTCTTAATTTCTTCCGCTGCCTTACGAGCCTTTTCGGCTTTTGCCTTTGCCTCTGCCGCTTTGGCTTTTGCTTTTTCGGCTTCTTTACGTGCTTTTTCGGATTCCTTGCGTGCCTTTTCCTCGGCATCGCGTTTTGCTTTTTCCGCCTTGGCAACGGCTTCTATTTTTGCTTTTTCAGCCTCGCGGCGTGCCTTTTCGGCTTTTTCTGCGGCATCTCGCTCGGCCTTTTCAGCATCCTTGCGCGCCTTTTCAGCCTCTTTTTTCACCTTTTCATCGGCTTTTTTAGCTTTTTCCGCCGCTTCACGCTCGGCTTTTTCTGCGTCCTTGCGAGCTTTCTCGGCTTTTTCCGCCGCGTCACGCTCTGCCTTTTCCGCATCCTTACGTGCCTTCTCGGCATCTCTGCGGGCTTTTTCGGCGGCCTTTTCTGCATCCTTGCGCGCTTTTTCACGTTCCTTGCTCTGCTCGTACTTTGCTTCGCGCTGTTCACGCTCAACCTTTATTTCAGCCATATGCTCCTCGCTGATACCGGTGTTGCGCCAAGTATGGATTATTTCGGGAGCCGCGAATATCTCATCAAGACGTTTGATAAACGGAACAATCTCGCCGAAATCAAGCGCTCTGTGGTCAAAAGCAATACAAAGCGGCATAACCTGACGAATGGCTATTTCCTTTTCGCCCGCTTCATTTACAACAACTACGGGCTTATCCTGAACGGCACCGACCGCTATGGCACAAACCTGCGGCGGAACAATTTCAAGCAAGCAGGTTTCACCGCGTTGCGCACGGTAAACCGAGCCGATATTTGAAACAGTTATCGTACCCTGCTCGATATCGTGCTTTGTAAGCCTGTCATTTTCGGGAATTTTATAATAATTACTCTTTTCCTTTCCGCTGAGGGTCTTAACCTTGTGCTTACCGGTCTTTGAGCCGATAAGACGATAAAGGGTTTGTTTGATTTTGCCCTGCTTTAAAGCTGTAAGCGTGTTATCAAGAGAGACATCAAACATAACCTCGTCAAGATTTGTGTTTGCGACACGGCGGTTTACGTCCGCGATATACGCAACCATCTCATCAAGGTTTTTGTTTTCAAAGTTGTGAAGATTTATTGTCATCATCTCGCCGTTCGGCAAGACCATCGGCATAGAAATATCAATATTTTCAAAGGTATGTATTTCGCCTCTGACAAGCTTGCGGTCAAATTCGATATGAGAATTCATAATCGGATCCGCTTTGAGCCCCTCAACTATTATTTTGAGCATAAGAGTATTTAAAGTGACTTTTTTCTCGGGCGTACAATCTTCATTAAGCCTTTTATACTCTATCATAAATTCGGTGACGTCCGGCTCGTAGTTGTATGTAACGTGAGGAACATTTGCCCACGATTCGGTCGTCATATTGGCTACAATCTTGCGCTGAATACCGAAATGTATGGTGTTGGTTTTTTTCATTTTGTTTTTTGCCATAAGTATTCCTCCATACAAACTTTACTTAAATAGTATAATACAAATCATTTTAGAAATAAACTTTTTTTTGCGAAAAAATCACATTTTACATATTATGTCAAGCAGCTTAACAGTTGTCTATAATCGCACGAGCGGCATTTGTGTATTTCCGACAAAAAAACGCAGATTGAATTTGTATTTATATTGGAGTATAATAATATAAAATTTATAAAGCGAGGAGATTTTGGATAAAATGAACAAACAGACCGAAATAAAAGAAAGCACCGTCCTTCTTATGCCGGACGGGAACCTTGCAAGACCCGGCTATTGTAAGCACAACCTTTTCAGATATAATCCCGAAATGATAAAACGTGAAAATACCATGCGCCTTAAGGAATGGGATTATTACCAGATAAGCGACGGAAATATAATGATACAGCTCAATTTCTTTAATATATCGCTTGCCACCTGTGCCACTTTCGGACTTGTTAACCTCAAGACCGGCAGAAAAATAAGCGGTATGGCAACTGAGCTTTTCACGCCGCACAAAAACCGACTCAGCAAAAACGGTGACGTTCCGAACTATACCGAATATAAGCGCGGAGGAACAAAGCTTATATTTGACGTTCGCGAAACGGAGAGACGCCTCTATTTTGAAGGCACGGCTTCAGGCAAAAAGGTTAAATTCGACGTTACTTGCTATAAGCTTCCCGAGCACGAAAGCATAACAATAGCGACTCCGTTTAAGGAGCAGGGGTGCTTCTTCCTTACTCAAAAGCTCAACTGCCTTGCGACAGAAGGCACCGTTGTTGCCGGGAATGAGAAATACACATTTACAAAGGATAAAACCTTTACGGTTCTTGACTGGGGGCGCGGTGTGTGGCCGCACACGAATACATGGTACTGGGGAAACGGCAGCACTTATCTTGACGGCAAGCTCTTCGGCTTCGAGCTTACATGGGGCTTCGGCGACGAGTCAAATGCAACCGAAACAGCTATATTCTATGACGGTAAATGCCATAAAATAGGCGCAGTGCATCTTGAGAAAGACCCCGAAGATGATGCCGGATGGATGAATGAATGGCATTTTATTTCGGAGGACGGCAGACTTGATTTGACTATGAAGCCGTACTACGACCACTATACAAACCTGCTTCCGCTCAACCTGTTCGGTATGAAAACGCATCAGGTTCACGGACTTTGGAGCGGCAAGGTCGTTCTCGACGACGGCACGGAGCTTAATATTAAAGATATGTACGCATTCTGCGAAAAGGTTCACAACAAATTCTGATAAAAACTCCGGCTGCTTACTAAACAAAAAACGCTTATTCCGAAAAATCGGAATAAGCGTTTTATTTTGGGCTTACTTTACTTTATTCGCCTGCTTTATATTTGCCTGCCATAACGAGGTCAAGCACAGAAGCGTCGGAGAGATCAACAACACCGTCTCCGTTAAGATCCGCCGCAGCAAGCTGATCATCGGTAAGAGTTTCAATGCCGAGCGAATGATATACGATAAGGTTGTAATCCGTACTGTCGACCTTGCCGTCGTCGTTCACATCGCCGAACAAACGTATTTTAACCTGTACGTTGAATTCACTCTTATCACTGACAAGACCCGAGCCGCTGACAGCGCGGAATTTGTAATTATATGCTCCGCTGCCGTTTGTGGTGAGAGTGTTGCCCTCAATATTTGTCCACTCGCCTCCGTTAAGCGAATACTGATATTTAACGCCCGACGAAGCCGAAGAGCTGAGAGTAAATGTCACATCCTGCCTTACAAGCGAACCGGAAGCCACATTTTCTTCACCGCAAGCCGCCGTTACTGTAACGTCCGTCGGAACGCTCTTATCAATCATAACGACAACACCGTCCGACACCTCGCTCTCAACGCCCGCTTTATTAACAGCCTTAAATGTATAAGTCTTATTGCAGTTTTCGGCAATATTGAGAACGCTGCCGTTCATCTCCTTAAATCCCGTTCCGTCGTCATAGTAATATGTAACGCCGGTATTGCTTGTGGCCGAGAGAACTATTGTAACGTCGCCGCTTGTCCACTCGCCTGTTTTACCGTAAGAAGATACGGTAAGCACGGGTTTATCGCCGTCGATATTTGTAACCGTAAATATCTTTGTTGCAACTCTGCCGTTTTTGCCTACTACGGTAAATACGTATGTACCGTTCTGTGACACGGTGTAAGAGTCTTCATTGGTTATATCCTGACCGTTGCAGGTAACCTCGCGAAGTCCCGACTCGCCTACCTCGGTGCTTATGTTTATCTTATAAGGATTCGGAGTAACATCGGTAACCTCGGGAGTAAGAGTTATTTCGGGAACCTTTGCATCTATCATTACGTGATAGCTGTCAGAGGGATAACTCTCGGTGCCGGCATTGTTAACGGCTTTAAATCTGTAAACGGCGTTGGTTGTATCGGTTATCTCAATGCTTGTGCCGCTGTCGATAAGAGTCCAGCCGTTTCCGTTGTCATAATAATAGTTAATACCGGAAAGAGAAGCTTCCTCGGTAGAGAAGTTGAATGTAACGCCTTCACCCGTCCATCTGCCGAAAGTACCCTCGAACGAAACGCGGATAACAGGTACCTGACGGTCTATCTTAACCGTAAACGCAGTGACGTTGCTCTCAAGAGCCGCATAGCTCTCGGCCTTAAATTCGTATTTATGCTCACCTGTTTCGGTTGCGGTAAAGGTATTGCCCGAAAGCTCCTGCCATTCGCCGCCGTCAACACGGTAATAATATTTATAAATTCCCGAATAAGCCTCGGAGGAAAGAGTTATATTTACATCTGTTGCGCTCCAAGCACCCTCTTGATATTCCTTATCACCGCCGTATACAGCGGAAACGGTAACATCGGTGGGAGCCGTACCGTCTATAACCACGCCGTCCGAACGAAGTATCGCGGAAACATTGCCTGCCTTATCGGTAACTCTTGCCTCTACAAAGCCCTTGAAATAGGGGTCTTTAGCCGGTTTGTTTTCGCTGTCGTAGACGCTCCAGTCGGAGCCGGTCGGCTGACCGTTTTCATCTACAAAGCGATATTCAATTTTGTCTATTCCCGATACGCCCTCATCCGACGCATCAACGGTAATTTCAACAGTCTTGTTAAAGAATCTGCATAAAGTGTCCGCCTTGCTGAAGAAACTTCCGGAAACCTCTCTTGCGACACCGCCTATGTCCTTATGTAAAACGGTTATGCTGTTTACGGTGGGAGCAATTTTATCGATATTGTTTATAACGATGCTTTCTTCTGCCGTAAGGCCGTTACCCGCAGTTACAACTACGTTGTAGGTTCCGTTCTCAGCAACGGTAAACGAATCATGAGAAGCGGTTATATCCTCACCGTTTAATGTAACAGAGGCTATTCCCGAAGCGCCTACGTTAAGACTTCCTATTGTAACATCATAGCTCTTATTTGTAAGCGCGGTTACGGCGGGAGTAAGAGTGAACGAAGGCTCTATATCATCACGCATAACGGTGTAGCCCTCGGTGTAATCGCTCTCAATGCCCTTGGAATTTACAGCCTTAAAATAATATGTATCGCTGCTGTTCACATTTACGGTAAGCGTGTTGCCGTCCAATGGTGCTTCCACGCCTGCGGAATCGGTTTTAAAGTAATACTTAACTCCGTCAAGCTCGTGAGTCGATGAAAGAGTAAAGGTTACGTCCTTGCTTGTCCATCCGCCGTTATAATCGCCTTTATCAACGCTGACAACGGGTTTACCGTATACAATTACGGGGAATGTAGCCGAAGCACTGCGCCCCGCATGTGTGTATGTAACGGTTATATTCTGCTCTACGTCGTAAAGCTCCGGGTCAAATGACGATGTGTCAACCGTGTAATCGGTGACGTATTCGGACTCGGCGTTGCTGTAATTTGCCTTAACCTTAAGGCCCGAAAGATCAATGGTCTTATCGCCCTCGAGATAATCTTTTTTAGGATTTTCAAGCTCAATTGATGTTACCGCCTTAGAGTGAACGGTTATCGGGAATATTGCGTGATATGTTTTGCCGGCTCTTACTACGTTAACTATAATATACTGCACCGAATCAAGTATCGAAGTGTTGACGGAGCTTACCGTATAATCCGTTACCGGAACGGAAAGCTGATCGTCGGTATAGGCGTTTGCCGCCTCTTCGCCGTAATATTCGGCAATATCCGCACGATTATATGTAAGCTTAACCTCCATACCGGTGAGATCGAGCTCTGTGCTACCCTCTACATAATCGGTCTTAGTGGGCGCGGTAAACGCAATACTTACCGGCTCAACCTCAACTACCGTTATATTCTTTTGAGTTTCTACGTATGCGCCGTCAACCTTTGTAACGCCGTTCCTGCCGAATGCATGTAGTGTTGTATCGCCTGCCGAAATACCCGTGACAACACCGTTTGAATCGACCGAAGCATATGCATTCTTCTGATTTACGTCGCCGATATTCCAGTCGGAGGTCCAGGGAGCCGAGCCGTCGTCCTTAGTGAGACCCCAGCGCTGCTTATCGACCGAAATTCTCTCGGGAGAGAATTTAGCGGTGTAGGTAACCGGAAAATCCTTGATTACATAATCATTTCCCGTTATGGTAACTCCCGTGAGGTGTCTTATTGAGTTACCGCGTACCGTTACCTCTACGGATTTAGACACGCTTCCGATGGTTGCGGTTATTGTGACCTTTTTGGTGTTCCAAAGGGCCGTTCCGCCGGAATCAAGACCTTTTACAAGACCGTTTGCATCAACAGTGGCTATTGACGGGTCGGAAGAAGTCCATACGACAGTTCCGAGAAGGGCTTTGTCGTAATCGGACGGTGCTATATTCGCGATTGCAAGCTGCGTGGTCTTGCTCTCATTAACCGCTGTGCTGCCGCCGATGCTGAAGTCTGTTATCGCCTTGCCCGCCGTTACTGTAAGAGAGTCCTCAACGGTTTTATCGTTAAGAGTTGCTCTTACGTGTATTTCGCTAATACCGCTCGATTTCGGGGTGAATACACCGTCGGACGAAAGCGTAGCAAGCTTTGTCTCGGCGGGTGCCTCGGCGGTTGCCCATATTATTTCTTTTGTATCGGGATTTGTAAGTCCCCACTCTCGTTTTACCGACGAGTTTGTGTTAAGTCTTGACGGCAACACATTTGCCTTAAAGGTAGTCGGCGTATCATTGGGAACGGCACTGTTACCCTCAATTTCAACAGAGGAGATACTGCCGACAACACCGGCTCTTGACACCTTTATTGTAACATTTTTGGAAACGCCGCCCGCCGTTGCGGTAAGGGTCGTGGATTTACTGTATTCAACAAGTCCGTCGCCGCCGTCAAGGCCGGTGACCGTACCGGAGGCATCAACCACGGCAATCGATTTATCGGCGATATCCCAAGTAAGGTCGCCGGTATAAGCTCCTGCGGGAACAACATTTGTAATTGCAAGCTGCGTTGTGGAGCCTTCACTTACGGATACGGATGAATCTGTTACGGTTTTTGTGCCGCTTATAATATCAAAGGATTCAACCGGGAGATCCTTCTGCTCAACTACATTAAAGGTTATGGTATCGACAAAAGCTACATTGCTCGCGTCGTATGCCCTAACCGTTACCGAGCCTGCTGCAGTAAATGTGACAAGTCCCGTATCGGAAATCGTTGCACGCTTGCCGGAGCTTGTATCAAATACGCTGCCGCCCATCTCCCATTTTACAGAGTGTTTAAGTCTTACCGGTGTTACCGCCGCGTAAAGCTGAACCGTTTTGCCCACGGCAACGGTAAGAGGAACGCTCTTTTTATTGGTTATATGAGTTCCGGTCGGAAAGATGTTCGCAACAACACTCTTTTGAACCTTTATTTTAATTTTGTCACTTGCAAGCTTTGCTCCGCTTGCGTCATATATAGTAGCCGTTATTTCGACATTCATATTGGCAAGAGCAGACGCAAGGCTGTCCGCAAGAGTATCACCTGCAATGCCTCTGACAATAGAAACTATCAGGTCATCGTTCATACTGTCAAGATCAACGCCCGACTTTTCGAGCTGTTTCATAATCTCGTCAGCCATTTTATCGCCTACGAGAGGAAGCACGCGCACGTTTTCATCAAGCCAAAGCTGAATTATAGCCGTCTTTGACGAATCATATGCCGTAACCTTACCGTTATCGTCTACGTCGGCAAGAAGCGGTAGGTTACTCTCCCACTTTACCGTAGTACCCTCAGGCAATTCGCCTGTCGTGGTATACTTTAGTTGAAGCGTTTTATACTCGGTCAACTGCTGTATTTCGGTAATGTCATTACCGTTTTCGTCCGTAATGTTAAGCGAGACTCCAGCCGCGTAGCTCACAAGAGCAGACGGAACCAAAGTCAACAGCATAATGACAGACAGCAAAACACTCAAAATCCTTGTTGATGTTTTTTGCATACAGATCTACCTTTCCTAAAAAACCGTTTTTACATACAAATAATAACAAATTCTACATATTTTTTCAATGCACACATTATTACAAATAGTATTATAAGCCGGTCTGTGTTTTAGTGATTATACAATACGAACAAACAAAAAAGCGCGGAATTACACACTCCGCGCTTTAATAACATATTGATATACCGCCTTACTGCACTGATAAAGCGTTTATTCCTCAAGCTTTTTCTGAGACTGCATTTTGAGATACGCATTTATGAAACCGTCAATATCGCCGTCCATAACCGCATTGATGTTACCCATTTCGTAGCCCGTGCGGTTATCCTTGACAAGTGTGTACGGCATAAATACATACGAACGTATCTGATTGCCCCAGCCTATCTCTTTTTGGTCGCCCTTAATATCCGAAATTTTGTCAAGATGCTCGCGCTCCTTGATTTCAAGAAGCTTGGATTTTAACATTCTCATGGCAACCTCTCGGTTCTGATGCTGACTTCTCTCAACCTGGCATGCTACAACAATTCCCGTCGGGATATGAGTAAGTCTTACGGCAGATGAGGTTTTGTTTACCTTTTGACCGCCTGCACCGCTTGAACGGTAAACATCCATTTTAATGTCCTCCGGAGCTATTTCAACCTCGACCGTATCATCGATTTCGGGCATTACCTCAACCGAAGCAAAAGAGGTATGGCGTCTGCCTGCCGCATCAAACGGGGAAACTCTTACAAGACGGTGTATGCCCGTCTCACTTTTCATAAAGCCGTAGGCATTTTCGCCCTCTATGAGGATACTTGCCGATTTGAGACCTGCCTCGTCGCCGTCAAGGAAATCAAGCGTAGTAACCTTAAAGCCGTGACGCTCGCCCCAACGGCAGTACATTCTGAAAAGCATCTGCGCCCAATCCTGCGCCTCCGTTCCGCCTGCACCGGCGTGGAAAGTAAGAATTGCATTTTTAGCATCATATTCACCGCTCAAAAGGGTTGTAAGGGTCATGGTGTCAAGATCACTTTCAAACTTTTCTACGCTCTCGGTGCACTCATCGAGCATACCCTCGTCCTCTTCTTCATTTGAAAGTTCAATCATAACAAGCGCATCGTCATAATCCTGCCTGAGCTTTTCATAAGCCGCCACTTTGCTCTTGAGGTTGCTTGTGCGCTGAACGACCTTTTGAGAATTTGCTATATCATCCCAAAAGCCGTCAACAGTCTGCTCTTTTTCAAGCTGCGCTATCTCTTCTTTCATCTTATCAAGACCCAGAGCCTCGGAGAGGTCATCAAGAGTCTTTTCGTGGTTTATAAGTCGCAGTCTCAATTCTTCGTATTGAAGCATAAATATAGTTCCTTTACTTATAATTTTTATATATTTACAAAGCTTAGTGCCTCGCCGACTATTTAATATCGGCTATGTCATAAGGCGTTTTTTGATACACAAAGTAGTTAAGCCAATTTTGGAAAAGCAGGCTTGCCGCACCGCGCCAAGTGTCAACGGGCGTTTTTTTGATGTCGTTATCGGGGAAGTAATTGTGCGGCATCTTTATGTCAAGACCCTTTTTTAAATCGCGGAAGTACTCGCGAGCCAAGGTGTCGCTATCATATTCGCAATGACCCGAACAGTAAAAATTGCGGCACGCCATATCCGACACGAGATGGACCCCGGCTTCCTCGGAATAAGACAAAATCTGAAGATCCTTTACTCTTATTATATCCTCTTTTCTGTTTTCCGTGTGACGTGAATGCGGAACATAAAAGACATCGGAAAATCCGCGCAAAAGCGGATGATACAAATCAAGCGGTTGATGGCGAAATACGCCGAAAACCTTCTCGGGAAGCAGATGCTTCGGAATACCGTAATTATAGTAAAGCGCAGCCTGCGCTCCCCAGCATATATTAAATGTGGAATACACATTTGTTTTTGCCCAATCAAATATTTTGCAGAGCTCGTCCCAGTAATCGACCTCTTCGAAGTCCATCATCTCAACGGGCGCTCCGGTAACTATCATACCGTCGAATTTTTCGTCCTTGACATCGTCATAGGTTTTGTAGAATTTGAGCATATGCTCCCTTGACACATTTTTTGAAATATGGCTTTTTACCTGCAACAAGTCTATTTCAAGCTGAAGCGGAGAATTACTGAGAAGCCTTAAAAGCTGAGTTTCGGTCTCGATTTTTGTAGGCATTAAATTCAGTATTATAATTTTAAGCGGACGAATATCCTGCTTGACGGCTCTGTCCTCCGTCATAACAAATATATTTTCAAGCTCCAGACTATGATGCGCCGGAAGCTGATTATCTATTTTTATGGGCATACAGCCACCTCTTTCAAGAAGACGAACCTCGGTCTTTTACCCGTTTAAGTTCTGACAAAGTATTATAACATAACACATCACCGTTTGCAATGCCGATACACATAAAAATACCCCGACCGCAGTCGGGGTATTTTAAACTTATCTATTACCGTTTATATCAGCAAACGGGTTTTGTGTTTTCCTCTTCCTCGTCATCCTTACGTTTTTTACGAAGAATTATGAAGAATATAAGTGACAATCCACAAAGGAAAACAGCAGCTGCGGCGAGCGGATTTTCACGGATAAGTTCACCGGTTTTGGATATTACCGGGTTATTAATTATCGGGTTGCCGCTGTCGCTCGGTTTGGTTACCGGAACTTCGTTTGTCGGCTCCTCTACGGGTGTGCCGGGAACAATATTAATAGTACCGTCGTCGTTAACGACAAAGTCGAGCCATAAGGTATTGGTGCCCTTCGGAACAACTGCAATCTGCGAGCCGTCATCTAGTTTAATAACGGTTGTTTCTGTTGCCGTATCACTTACGCTTACCGAGAAAGTAGTCTTGCCGGCTACTTCACCGTTTTCGTCGGTGATTGTTACAACATGGAAACCGTCTTTAATAACGTCAACGCTGTATGCACCGTCTTTTCCTGCCTCAGCCTTGATTTCGCCGAGGTCAATGTCGAGCTTAGCGCCCGGGAAAAGGTTTTTACCGCGATACACATTACCATTCATACCCATACGAACACAAGGGTCTTCGTGATCTCCGCCGGGATTTGTAGTGCCCGAGGGATTAGTGGTGCCCGAAGGATTGGTAGTACCTGAGGGATTTGTTGTGCCTGAGGGATCTGTCGGAGCTGTCGGCTCTGTGGGTCTTGTAGGCTCGGTAGGTTCTGTGGGATTTGTAGTCGGCTCTGTGGGTCCGAAGCATTTTTTAAATGTGAACACAATGTTCATATCGGTGGTAACCGAATCAAATCTCAACATACCGTACTGCAATTTATCGGTATAATCTTTACCGTTTACCGTGACACGCTCAAGGTGGCTGTCAAGCTTTGCAACAGCTCCGAGAGAAAGCGAATCAAAACGGTCAACGGCGAACTTAGCACCGCTTGCAATAAGGTTGCCGTCTTTAAGGACATAACCTCCGTCGTTATACGTTACGGTAATTTCATGGGTATTCGGGACTACAGTTTTAAGCTGTGTTTTACCGATTTCACCTGCCTCGGCGAAAACGCAAAGCTGCATGGTGAATATAAGCAAAACAGACAACAGCACACTGCAAGCCTTTTTCATGAAACCACCTCCTTAAAAATTTTAAAAATCAAAATCTGGCAATAATTATGCAGCAACGTACTCTACGGTATAAGTCATATGGCCGACATACTCAGCTATGGGAGCGTTGAAGTCAGCGATTGTAACGGTTGTTGCAGACTTAACAGCGGTGTTAAGCTCGGAATATTCAGCAACATCTCCGCCTGCTACGGTGAAGGTGAGGAATTTATCGGTAGCAGCGTTTGTCATTTTTCCTGCATCGTTAGCAGCAGCCGAAACCTTGAGCTTAGCGCCGAGCTTAAGCTGAGAATCAACGGTGTAAGAAGCGTCCTGAGCTGCGGTGTCGTTCCAAGCAACTGTGATTTCAGCAGGAATGGTAACGGTGTAGTTTTCGGGATCGTTGTTCTCCTTATCGGTTATCTTTGTCTTAACCTGAACATCGGCGGTCTTGGGGTCTGATTCCTTGGTTATTGTAGCTGCGAATGAGGGAACCGCAATAGCGGCTATCATCATAACAGCAAGAAGAATTGATACTATCTTTTTCATAATTATAACTCCTTGATGTACTTAATGTTTAATGTTGAATAAATTATTTGTCAACAACTGCTGCTGTGAAGGTAACGGTAGCATCGCTGTAATCGGTGATGGTAGCGTTCCAAGCTGCTGCTGCAACGTCAACGTTAATGTTGTAAGTATTGTTAACTACCTCGGCAGCAGTCTTAACGGAAGTGTCGCCGCTGAAGGCGTAAGGAATGGTATAGCCGTTATCGGTAGCGGGCTTCATTTTGCCAGCCTCCGAAGCAACCGAAACGGAAAGACATTTGCCGGTCTTGAGAGTTGACGTAACATTGTATGTGAAGGCTGTGGTTTCAGCGCCCCATTTAACGCTCATTTCAGCAGGATATGTTACTGTGAAATAACCGTCTGTGGGAACGTTTGTTGTATCGGTCTTAACGGTTGCGACACCCTTGCCGTCCGCTGTATCCTTATTGATTTCAGCTGCAAAGGACGGAACTGAAACTGCCGCAAGCATAGCCGCCGCAAGAACTAATGAAAGTAACTTTTTCATAATATAACTCCTTTTAGGATTAAAAAATTAAGCTATCGCTTCAACAGAAGCTGTAAATGTAAGAGTATCTTCATACTCATCAATGGAAACGGATCCCCAGTTTTCCTTAGTAATATTGACATTTACCGAATATGCGCTGTTGGTAACTGTCTCGTGACCGGTTGTTATGTTGGTATCACCGGTTATAGTGTAAGGAAGAAGTCTGCCGCCGCCTGTATGGAGATTTGCGTTGTCCTGAGCTACAGTAACACGAAGATTATTTCCGCTCACAAGCGTACTCGATACAGTGTAACCGATTTCGGTACTTTCGGTGCCCCAATAAATTGTGGTTTCGGCGGGATAAGAAACGGTAAAGGTACCGCTTATTCCGCTTCGGTCGGTAACTACCGAGGAGTTACCGACGCCACCGGAAGTAGACTGATCTATTGTCGCAGTTGCAGCAAAAGCGGGAACCGATATAGCCAAGAGCATCGCAGCTGCAATGACTATTGAAAGAATTTTTTTCATAATTGGTTCTCCTTGTATTTTGGAAGGGTTTCCGACTCTTAGATTGTAGCGGGAGCTATCGAAACCGTAAGTGTAAGATTGCCCTCGTACTCATCTACCGGAACCTTTGCCCAATCAGCTGAGGCAATGTTTACTGCTGCGTTAACAGCTTCATCTGCAACAACTGCAGAGGCTGAAGTATAAGCTGTGGTGCCTGCTACGCTGAAAGGAAGAGTAGCGGTATTGCCTGATGCGATAGCCTTGAGGTCGGTTGTGCCGTCTTCCTTTGCTACCGTAACATTAAGACGGTCGTTTGATTTGAGCTGGCACTTTACGTTGTATGTAAAGTCTGTGCTTTCTTTGCCCCAGTAAATAGTTGTTTCTGCCGGGAAGGTTACCGTGTAAGAAGTAGCCTCGGGACCGTCGGGACCGGTTTTTGTAGAAGTAATAACCTTAGCCGTATCGGAGGTATGGTCGCTTGTAAGCGTCTTATCGGCTGCAAATGACGGAACGGAAACCGCTGCGAGCATTGCCGCCGCAAGAGCTATGGCAAGTAATTTTTTCATTGTGGTTATCTCCTTTCAAAATCAAAGGCTTACGGTGAAGGTAAGAGTATCGCTGTACTCGCCGACGATGGCGTTGTTCCAATCGTCTGCGGCAACCTTAACCTTGAGGGTAAGTGCCTTTGCGGGATTGATAACGGGGCCGTCAGCTATAAATTCGAGGTTAGAGTCAGCCGAGAAATCGTAAGCCAATGTCTCGTTTGCATCCTCGGTAAGCTTCATAAGTCTTGAGCCCTCAACGCCGATTTTAAGCTGCTGGCCGTATTTAAGGTGAGACTCAACAGAAAATCCGTCAAGAGCTGTTTCCTCTGCGCCCCAGTAAATTGTGGTATCGGCCGGAATTGTAACGGTGTATTTAACAGCGTCGTCTTCGGGAGCATCGGGGCCTGTTTTTGTGGAGGTCTTAACAATAGCCGTACCGGTATTGTCAGTCTCCTTGGTTATGGGGTTAGCTGCGAAAGCGGGAACCGAAGCTGCTGCAAGCATAACCGCTGCAAGTGCGATTGAAATAAACTTTTTCATTAAAGTAGTCTCCTTTCAATAATTAAACCTCAGCGGTAAAGGTAAGGGTGTCGTTGTAAACATCAACAACAGCTCTGTTCCAGTCCTCGCTGCTTATTGTAACCTTGAGGTTTTTGTCAACGGCCGGAGTTTCCTTGTTGCCGTAAACTACGGGGCTGTCTGCCGTGAAAGCGTTGTCGCCCGAAAGAGTATAGGGAAGAGTGTAAACCTCGCCTGCTGCGGCATCGGTCTTCATAGAGCCTGTGCCTGCTACGGTAACCTTGAGAGCCTGGCCTCTCTTGAGGTGAGACTCAACAGAGTAAACAAGGTTTGTCTCCTCGGTGCCCCAGTAAATTTCTGTATCTGCCGGAATAGAAACGGTGTATCTGACAGCAGCATCCTCAGGCGAATCGGGGCCTGTTTTTGTGGATGTCTTAATTATGGTTGTGCCGGTCTGCTCTGTTTCCTTGGTTATGGGATTAGCTGCAAAAGCGGGAACCGAAACAGCTGCGAGCATAGCCGCTGCGAGTGCGATAGAAATAAGCTTTTTCATAATTTATCTCCTTATATTTATTACGCGTTAGTATATTCTGCCGTAAAGGTAAGAACATCTGTATGCTCACCCGAAGCGGCTTTTTGCCATTCCGCCTCTGCGATGTTCACGGAGAGGTCATAAGACTTCATATAATCGCCCGGTAAAAACGCCATTTGCTCTGCGCCTGTAAGCGTGTAGGCGATAGTCTTTGAGCTGTCTAAAGTGTTGACAAGCTTTGAGCCGTTGAGCGACGAAACAGTCACCTTAACGGTCTTGCCGGGAGACAGCCACATTTTAGTTGCCGTAACCTTACCTATTGCGTAAGAAGTAGCTTCCCACGGTATTTCGGTATCGGCAGGAATTGTAAGCTCATACTCATCCTGTTTGCCCTCGCCGGTAAAAATCTTTACGGAGCCTACGGGGTTCTCTTTGTTCAGCGTAGCCGGAGCCGCGAAAGACGGAACAGTCACGAGCGACAATAAAAGCACTGAGAGCAAAACTGATAATGTTTTCTTCATAGAACCACCTCCTTATGGTCTTGATAAAGCATTTAATTTGTTAATTAACCTTTAGTGTAATCTACGGTATAAGTAAGTGTAGTCGAATACTCGGCTATCGGAGCGTCCGTCCAACCGGAAATTGTCAATGACGGTTTTTGAGCGGGAAGCGCTCCCTCATTTGTACCTGTAAATTCTGTGGAAGTAAAGTTCTGTGAAGTATACGGAAGAGCGTATGTCGATGTTGCTGCATTGGTAAGAGTGTCATTTGCAACAGAAGCGCTGCGTGCTACGGAAACACCGATCTTGCTGCCCGTATCAAGTGAAGACGTAACCTTATAGGAAACATCAACGGCTTCCGTCTCGCCCCAAGGAACATCTATTTCCGCAGGAATTGTAACCTCAAAGAAGTCGTCTGCGGCAAAATGGATATTGATAGTTTTTCTGACAGGCTCGTTTGTTGTCTTGTCAACAGCAACCTCGCCGGTAGCTTTATCGATAAGCTCTATTGTAATAACATCTTCACTCGTTACGGTAACGCCCGTGGCGGTAAACGTGAAGTTTATTGCCTTGGGAGCTGCCGCCGAAGCGGTGTTATTTGCGACATCCGCGGTTTCGGGAGAAGTGTTAAGAGCTTTTGCCGTTACGGTCTTTTCAATTGCACCCGTCATTGCAACGTTGTAATCGTGGGTGGTGCCTGTGGCGTCCTTAAGACCTCCGTTTTTAGAGGTTACACGAAGTGTGTAGCTTCCGTCCGGATAGTTAACGGCATTTGAAAGAGTAAAGACTGCGGTTCCCGTTGTTACATCCTTATTGAGAGCGACGCTGTCTTTGTCTACCGCCGAAGCAAAGTTCGGGAAAATACGGAGGGTATCTATAATACCGTGGAGAGCTTCGCCGTCCGAGGAATTAACGGTGTTACCGTCGTTAACCTCTTGAACCTGCCTTATATAGCCCTTAAACGAATTGTACTCTTCAACCGCTTCCGTTATTGCGGTGAGGTCCTGAATACCGCTATTGTCCATTTGACCCTTAACGGTATTGTAAAGAGCCGTGTACTTTTCTTCGAGGCGAACAACGCCGCCCTTAACCGTCTTACCGGTGATGTCGTCGGTGTAAGTTTTGATGTTGGCAAGCACCTTGTTAACCGCCTCAGCCGACTTAGCATAATTCTTATACTGAGGAGCACTTGCAAATTTGTCGGCCTTATCAGTTAAGATATACTTAGCGTAATAATCAAGGTCGTTATACTTTTCGAGGTAGTTTTCAAGCGCCGCGGTCTGACCGGTAGGCATAAGCCTGCAGTCGGTCGTAAGGTCGGTCGCTTTACCGGTCTCGCCGTACATTGAAGCAACAAGAGTGTTAAGGTCTTTAATACCGGTTATAGCGGTACCGGAGTCACTCGTGTAGCCGTCACGGTAATTTTCGAGAAGTCTCAAGCGTTTTGCAACCTTATAAAGGTTTTCCATTTTTGTGACGTTCTCCGCACCGAGCGCCGCAATCGCCTCGTCGGTATAGCGCTCATAAGACTGCTCATACCAATCGATTATGTTCTGTACGTCAGCCGCGGTGAGAGAATATGCACCGTAATCTATAAGCGGCTTCTCTGTTCCGCTCGCATCGGTGCCGATAACAAAACCGGGATAAGGTAAGGCATTTCCGTCTGTTACGGAGCCGCCGGTTGCTGCAGCCGGCATAGCCTCAATCAAAGGCTTCAAATCGGCAACCGCAATTTGCGGCGGGTCGAGCAAAGTGATGCCGTCGTCGATGCTCTTGTACTTTTGAAGCACGCTGTATGCTCTTGCAACGGAAGGTATTGTCTTTTGATAATCCGAAAGCTGCGCATAAAGAGCAAGTGCCGTGTTTATCTTTTCGGTACGAGTGTTCGCTTTATAAATATCGACATCCGCTACTGCGTTTTCAAACTGCATTGAAGTAAGAGACTTAATCTGTGCATAATCGTCAAACGAGATGTCGCCGGTTCTGTTTTGTACGCCTGCGCCGTATGCCGAGGTACCATGTCTGTATGTAAAGCCGACAGAGCCTATTGTAAAGCTCTTACCGTTCATTGCGGTTGCGCTCTTCCCGTTTACGGACGAATCATCGTAATTTGACAAGGGCGCTATACCTATGGTAACACGGAAAATGTTGTTAAGGGACTCGGCTTTTTCATCTATACGATAGTTAGAGGTTGCCGAAATACCCTGAACGCCTCTCGAGAACTGGAAGAGCGGAACCATAACATAACCCTTGTAGTGAGAAAGGGTCAGGTAATCGCCGTCTCCCGTATCTATGCCGTACTCCGAGGTGTAAGCGTAAATTCTTCTCTTGCTTTCATCCTTGGGAGTACATTTAGCCCATTCACCCGTCTTGGGGTTAATGAGATAGAAGTAAGAAGCCGCGTTGTTGCTGCCGAAGTCGAGGGTGTAGTCCTCGGCGGCACCGTCATAGTATGAGCTGATATTAAACGCCATTGAGAATGTGTCAAGCTGAGAGAAGTCTGCGTAGAATACAAGTGCCAGACGGTCGGTTTCGCCTATGTCGTTTTTGGTATATGACTTAGCAAAATCGCCGAGACTCTCAGACGACATATTGTTGGCTCTCAGCGCGGAGTAATCGCCGCTGCTGCTCGGTTCTTCGCTGGCAAGTCCCTTTGTAATGCTTATGCAGTTATACCAGCCTTTTCTGTCTTCGGCATACTGGTTATTTATGGTAACCGTTGCGGCGTTTTTGCCTTCAAGGCCGTTTGATGTAATGATTGCCGAAGTACCGTTTTGACGATAGCTTGTAATACCGTTTCTCTGTGGGTCACTACCGAGAGCACCGGTTGGTATAAGTGTAGGAGTTGCGGTATCCTGAGAGTGCGCCGAAAGTGAAGCAAAGGGAACCTGATATGTCAAATATCCCTTAGAATAGTAGTAATCCTGACCTACCTTGCCGGCATATTTTGAGTTTTCGAACTGCCAGCTTCTGGTGCCTTTTTCCAAGGAGCTGAAGTCGCCGAACGGTATAACCTTATTGTTTGTAAGCGCTTGACCTATTACAACAGAGTTGTCGGCAAGTTCTTCTTCTATAAAGCTGAAGTACTTTAAGAGCTTCTCCTCTTCCGCTCTGCCGAGCATAGTGAGCTGGCTTAAGTTAAGGCGGATATAAACCTCATAAAGGCTCTTAACAACGGCTTTATCCTCATCGCTTACCGCGAGAGTATTTTCGTCGAAATCGGGAAGCTGCTCAAGCTTAGTTGCAATCATCGGAACAAAGTCGTCGGCACCCGAGTTAGCAGAGCCGTAGGTTTTACCGTCTATACAAGCCTGCTTGGCGGTCTTGAACTTTTCCCAAGCCTCGGTCATACCGAGTGCTGCCGCCTTGGTATCAAGCGCAGACTCCTCAAGGAATGAAGCATCGATTATACCGGATTTTCCGGCTTCTTCGGATTTGTTATATTCCTCAATTGATTTTTTATAACCGGCTATCAAGTCCTCGATATACTTAACGGCGCGGTAATCGTAGGAGTCCGGATTTTCAATGTACTTTTGGCAGGCATTGAAAATAGCGCGCGGAATTTCTGTTTCCTGGTCATAATATGTCTTAACGGGCGTGCCTGTGTTTGTTGCTCCGTTAAGGGTATTTTCGCTGTATTTCTGACCGTCTGTACGGTAGAACAATACATTATCAAGGAAAATCTTTTTACCTACACTGCCGTTGTTGGTTTCAAGGCTCGTAGAAGCCGGGTCATACGAGCAACCCGTAAACTTAAAGCCGGCGGACATAATATCCTCGATAGCCTTAAAAGCATTTGTACGATTAACTACCGGATCTTCACCCGTACCGATTTTGGTCTTATCGATATAAGCTCTTTTGGGCGAATCGGCTGTTGTCTTGCCACCGTCCGCCGTAGTCATGCACGGAGCGAGCATTGTGCCGCCGTCGATATAGTATTCGCCGCTATTCCATGCTGTCTTGTTAATCCTGAAGGAATAGCGTCTAATAAGCAGAGCATTGGATATCGAAGTACCGGCAGGGTCAACAACTACCGACTGCGAAAGCTTAATTTTCTCGTTATAATACTTGTTGGCGTTTGCTTTAGTTTTATCCGAGCTGTTCCACACATACATATCGGGCATAGGATTTTTTACACCGAAATCCTCGTTGGATTCCGTGACAACGGAGTCGGTTTCGGAGCACATAAACTGAAGCGGTATACGGACATATCCCTTGAAATGGTCAAGGTCAACGGTACCGTCGTTTAACATAACCTTTTTCCAGCTACCGTCCGTTTGCTGCAGGTATAAATATGGGTCCTCACCCATATAGCCTGCTTTTGTGGTACCGACAGTAGAGTAAATTATATCGCCGTATCTGTTAAAAGCATTGCTGCTTTCACTGTATTCGTTGTCAAAATCCTGCACAAAATACTTTTCGTTTGAACGAAGACGGAATGAAAGCCCCGTTACGCTGACCTGAGAGAAGTCAAGATAGTACCAAATCTCGGAAGCACCCGTCGGGTCCCAAGTCTGACGGCTCCATGACGTATCAAAGGACTGAGGGCTGTCGGGGGTTGCGGCGGACTCGATACGCATTGCGTAGCCGTAGCTGTCGCCCGTGTCTTTAACGCCTACACCATCGGTTCTGCCTCCGACTGAAAGGTGATTACCCTCCTGCATATAGTCAAGTGAGCCTGACGTACTGCGTACATTGTTGACTTCGGCGGTTCTCTCGTCGGTTCCGGCATCCGAAAACGAACCGTGGCTATCTGCGTTACCTTTTTTATCAAAGGTAAGAATTTCACGCATGGCAAGAACGTTGTTTGTAACGGGGGCATAAGCGTCCGCATCGTATACATAAGACGGAACATCCGAAACGTATGCGTTAACAGCCTCCGAGAACCAGCCGTCGCTGTCGTACGCCGTTATCGTAATATTGTAACGGTGATCGTCAGACAGACCCGCAGGCACCTTTGTTTTGATTTCGTCTGCCGTAATCTCAGCCGTGTACGGTGCGGTACCGGTGGGACTAACCATCTTGCGCAGCAAAACCGTGCTTGTGTGAACTTCGGTATATGTTCCGAGATCAACAAGCTCTAACATATACCCGTCAATTGTTTTTGTGCCGGTTTTGCGCTCGCTAACCTTAGCCGCGGGGAAGCTGACCGTAATTCCGCCGTCGTCGTTAAGTGTTGCAGCCGCTTCCCTTTTATCCGATTCGGTAAAGGTCGGTATCGGGTCATATTCGCCCTCGCCGGCCGCGAGAACCATGGGAATCGACGTTACCAAAAGCACTACGCAAAGCAGCACAGCAGTTATGCTTTTTCCGATTTTAATCTTTGAATTTTTTTGCATAAACTGCAACTCCTTTCCTCAAAATCTGTATTTTGAATATAGTTTCTTATGAAACCACGATGGTCGTTTTTAAATCCATATTGTTAAGTTTACGCTGCTCTTTATCAAAGCTGTATGTCTTAACATGGATTGTTGCCGGATAGGTTCCTGCCGCAAGCTCACGGTTCAGCGTGAACTTTGATATTGAATAGCCCGGCGGCAAGAGATTTGAGGTATATATAACCTCGCCTGTATCTGAAAGCTCTATTTCTATAACAAAGAAGCACGGGTTTTCCTCGGGGTTTGAGAATACAAAGCTTTGCTCCTTGGTATTTGCCGCCAAGGGAAGCTCGGGAATACCGTAGACTTTTATCTGCCTGCCCCTTGTTTTTGTTTTATCGGGAATCGAGATTTCGCCCTCGCCCAATACGGCATTTTGGTCGATTACGCCTGCGGGGGGCGTTGTGGTTCCGCCATCGCCGCCTGTCGGTATAACGGCCTTTAAAAGGAATATAAGACCTATTATAAGTGCCGCTATCAAAAGCGCAAACAAAAGCCAAAGTAAGAGCCTGTCTTTAACTATCGCAATGAATTTGTCAGCCTCTGTCTCTATGTAGCCGACTACCGCGGTATGAGGCATTTTCGTTGCGGCATACACCTTTTCGGTTTGCCCGTCGTCAGACTGCAAATCACCGATTTCGCGTTTGCCCTTCCCTATTTGACCGACAACCATATAGCCGCCCGAGGGATAGCGCGAGTCTATTTCTTTCTTTTTGAAATAAGAAACCGAGAAGCCGGTTTTGCCGTTTTTGTAAACGCCCTCGCCATCGGCTCCGGCAAGATGCCGAAATATAAGATCTGCCAAATAAAAAACCTCCGATAAATTGATTAAAAACGCTATATATAATAGTATACGATAAATCCGCACCGCTTCGGGTTTGCTTTAACGCTTGTTTCTCATCATTTTGCGAAAGAGCATCTATTTACCGATTTTAAGGCGCAAATGGGTACACTATTACACCGTATATTTATACTTAAGTTTACACTAAAAATGCTTTGGTGTAAAGAGTTTTTAACTAATTTAAAAACACATTTTAAATAGTCTTTAAACCAAATGTTAACAAATTATGAACGCAGTTTGACGTTCTTTTGTCATTATGAAATGAAAATATGTAAAATTTTAGATTGCAAGCACACTTCGACAAAAATTGCCGCCGTTTTTGGTAATCTTTTACAAATTATACACCGAAAATTCTATGTAATCAATTCTCTTTCATAGAACTCTTCCGTTTAGCCTCTTGATTTTATCACGTGCTGTGCGACAAAAAAACGCCATTGTAACAAAAAGCCGTTTTAATTTCACAAACGCCCGAAAAGCACAAAAAAACGGGCTTGTAAAGCAAATTACAAGCCCTGAAATATTTATATCTATAAGATAATTTCGGATATTACGGAGTTGGAGAGTAAAAATCCGCGCCGCGTCAGAGAAATTCCGCCGCTCTCACAGCTGCAAAGTCCGTATTTTTCGTATTGCTTTGCGCTTTCAAGCATTTTTTGCGGTATGCCGTGATGAAAACGGGCGTAAAAACGCTCTTGAGTAAGCCCCTCGCGAAGCCTTAAAGCGAGCATACAAAATTCCTCTTCGTCGCCGCCGTCGCCCTCAGTTAAACGCTCGTTGCCGCTTATGAAATACTCAATATCACGCGGATAATATGTGCGTTTTCCGCCTAAAAACGAATGTGCCGAAGCACCTATGCCGAGGTACTCCTCATCGTGCCAATATTTCAGATTGTGGCGGCTCTCAAAGCCGGGAACTGCAAAATTTGATATTTCATACTGAATAATACCGTGTTCTTCGAGGTATTCGCACATAAAAAGGTACATATCGGCCGTATCGTCGTCAGAGGGGAACGGCAATTTGTCTCTCATACGAAAAAACGGCGTATTCTCCTCTATTTTGAGAATGTAGCAGCTGAGATGCGGCACACCCGAAGAAATGCAGAAATCAAGTGTGCTTTTAAGGCTCTCTTTAGTTTGACCCGGCACGCCGAGCATGACATCAAGCGAAATATTATTTATTCCCGCTTTTTTTGCCCGTGAAACGACACTTTGAACCTCGCTTTTGCCGGCTCGTCTGCCTAAAATCCTACGTTCGCCGTCATTTGCCGACTGCAAGCCTATGGAAAGCCTATTTACTTTACACTCGCTTACTTTTTCAAAGAATTCGTCGCCGAGCAAAAACGGGTTGCACTCTACCGTTATTTCCGCATCATCGGTCAAAAACGTTGATTTTGCGCCGTTTATGATTTGGCAAAGATAATCCGGAGCCAAAACCGACGGAGTTCCGCCGCCGATGTAAAGCGTATCGGCTTTACAGCTAAACTGTTTTGAATTGTTCCGAAGCTCTCGCAAAACAGCCGAAACATATCTGTTTTTTGTATCGTCATCGGCGCGAAACGAGTAAAAATCGCAATACGGGCACTTTGAATTGCAAAACGGAATGTGAATATACAGTCCTATATTATTCATCGTCTAATTTAAGCACAGCCATAAACGCCTCTTGCGGAACTTCTACCGTACCGAACTTGCGCATACGCTTTTTACCCTCTTTTTGCTTTTCAAGCAGCTTCTTTTTACGCGTTATATCGCCGCCGTAGCATTTAGCGAGCACGTCCTTACGCATTGCCTTTACGGTTTCGCGCGCTATTACCTTGCCGCCCACGGCTATCTGAATGGGAATTTCAAACATCTGGCGCGGAATATTGTCCTTAAGCTTCTCGGCTATTCTGCGCGCTCTCGGATATGCCTTTTCGGAGTGAATAATAAACGAGAGGGCGTCTATCATATCGCCGTTCAAAAGAACGTCGAGCTTTACAAGGCTTGACCTTTGGTAGCCGCAAAGCTCATAGTCGAACGAAGCATAGCCGCGCGTACGTGATTTTAAGACGTCAAAGAAGTCATAGATTATTTCGTTAAGCGGGAGTATATATTTTAAGTCCACCCTGTCGGCGTCAAGATACGTCATTTCTTTATATTCGCCGCGTCTGTCCTGGCAAAGGTCCATTATGGCTCCCACATAATCCTTAGGAGAAAAGATGTGCGCCTCAACCATGGGTTCCTCCGCAAAATCGATTGTTGCGGGGTCGGGGTAGTTGCACGGATTGTCTATTTCGACTACGTTTCCGTCGGTAAGATGTATTTTGTAAACAACCGAAGGTATTGTTGTTACGAGGTCGAGGTCATACTCTCTCTCGAGGCGTTCCTGTATGATTTCAAGGTGCAAAAGCCCCAAGAAACCGCACCTGAAGCCGAAACCGAGGGCACTTGACGTCTCGGGTTCAAACGAGAGCGAGGCGTCATTCAGCTGTAATTTGGCAAGAGCGTCCCTAAGAGCCTCATAATCCGCTCCGTCCGCCGGATAAATTCCGCAGAAAACCATCGGATTTACCTTGCGATATCCTGCAAGCGGCTCCGAAGCCGGATTTTCGGCAAGAGTCACGGTATCGCCTACGCGCGCATCGCCTACGGTTTTAATCGAAGCGGTGATATAACCGACCTCACCCGAGGACAGCTGCTTTGTCGGCTCCAAGCTCTTGGCGCGCATATATCCCGTTTCCACAATTGTAAATTCGGCACCCGTAGCCATAAGACGCATGGTCTGCCCCGGCCTTACCACACCGTCAACTATTCTGACATAGACAATTACACCGCGATAGCTGTCATATACGGAGTCAAATACAAGCGCTCTGAGCGGCTTTGAATCGTTATCATCCGGAGGCGGCACAAGGTTTACGATTTCCTCGAGCACAGCGGGGACATTCTCGCCCGTTTTTGCCGAAATTCGCGGCGAATCCATACACGGTATGCCTATAACGTCCTCCACTTCTTTAGCAACGCGCTCCGGCTCTGCGGCGGGAAGGTCGATTTTATTTATTACCGGTACAATTTCAAGGTCGTGGTCAAGCGCAAGGTAGGTATTTGCAAGAGTTTGAGCCTCTATCCCCTGTGACGCGTCAACTATCAGCACAGCTCCCTCGCATGCCGCAAGGGAACGCGACACCTCATAGTTGAAGTCAACATGACCGGGAGTGTCTATTAAGTTCAGTTCATATTTTTTGCCGTCGGCAGCCTTGTAATCAAGCTTTACGGCACGTGCCTTAATGGTTATACCGCGTTCACGCTCAATATCCATATTGTCAAGAAGCTGCGCCTCCATATCACGTTTCGCTACGGAGTCCGTAAGCTCCAACAAACGGTCGGCAAGCGTACTCTTGCCGTGGTCGATATGGGCAATTATGCAAAAATTTCTGATGTAGTCCTTTTTACCTGACATAAATTTCCTCTTTTATCTTTTTAAATCCCGTATATTATATCAAATTCGGAGTTAAATGTGAATACCGAAAATTATTTCTCACGGTCATAAAAAGACAGCATCGGCTTTATCTTTTTGCCGCCTATCACTCTCTGCTCGTAGTTTTCGGTTATTTTAAACACCGTCCCCGACAAAAGCAACAGACCTATAAGGTTCGGCAAAGCCATAAGACCGTTAAACGTATCGGAAAGATCCCAAACAAGCTGAATGCTCGACACGGCACCTATAAATATCATTGCGAGAAATATTATTTTATACACCGCAGTCAGCTTTTTTCCGCCTATATATTCTGCGGCGCGCGAGCCGTACACCGACCAGCCGAGTATGGTTGAAAAAGCGAACATAACTATACCTATGGATACTATATAAGAGCCCCATTTGCCGAGCACGCTCTCGAAGGCATATATTGTTATATTGACTCCCTCAAGTCCGCTTTGCAGATTTGCCCCGGTAGTCAGTATTACGAGTGCCGTAAGGGTGCATATAACAATGGTGTCAAAAAACACCTGAAATATGCCCCACATGCCCTGTGTTACGGGTTCCTTGGCATCAGAGGAGGAATGGACCATTACGGACGAGCCGAGGCCCGCCTCATTAGAAAATACTCCGCGCGCCACACCGAAACGCATGGCTCTTGAAATACCGTATCCCATAACGCCTCCTCCGACGGAGCGCATACTGAACGCCCCAGAAAATATCTCGCCGAAAGCGTCGCCTATATGGCGGAAGTTTACGATTATTATTATAAGCGCGCCTATTATGTAAAACGCCGCCATAAAAGGCACAAATTTTTCCGTCACCGTGACTATTCTTTTCAGTCCGCCGTAAATTATAACGGCTATAAGGGCGCAAACGACTATCCCCGTGACAATGCCCGGTATATTAAACGAACCCTTAAGCGCCGTGGATATTCCGTTGACCTGAGCCACCGAGCCTATTCCGAACGACGCGAACAGACAAAAAACAGAAAATATAACCGCAAGCCACTTTTGGCCGAGTCCTTTTTCGATATAATACATAGGGCCGCCCACCCACTCGCCTTTTTCGTTTTTTCTGCGGAAATATATGCCGAGCGCATTTTCGGAAAAGCTCGTCATCATACCGAGCAAAGCAGAAATCCACATCCAAAATACCGCACCCGCTCCGCCGGAGGAAATCGCGGTGGCTACGCCTACAATGTTGCCTGTGCCTACCGTTGCGGCAAGAGCCGTTGCAAGTGCCTGAAACTGCGATATGGCTTTTTCGTCCTTGGTTTTTGTTACCTTGCGGTCTTTAAAAATTGCGGCAACCGTATTTTTAATTGTGTAGCAAAAACGGCGTATTTGAAAAAATCGCGTACCGCACGTGAGATAAAGACCGGTAAGCAGCATCAATATGAGCATCGGAGGCCCCCAAACGACGCTGTTTACCTTACTGTTGATATTCTGAATAAGCTCTACAAAATTTTGCATAGTACCTCCGAATGTGTTTTTATTGAATAACAAGAAAACGGGGCAAAAGCAGCTAATAACAGTATTGCTTTACGCCCCGAATTATTAAGAATAAAGCTTTCCGACTATGATGTTCACAAGCGAAACCGGCAATGCCTTTGAAAGTGCCAAAAACAGATGATATTTAGCGCCTTTTGTAGACAAAAGCTTCGGACGAGCTTTGGTTGCCGCAGCATACACCGCATCGGCTATATCGTCCGGTGACATACCGTTTTGCTCGTCGCGCTCCATACCGGCAACCGCTCTTTTAAGTGTTTCGCCGTAAAATTCGTCACCGGCGGTATTTTTCTCTCTTGCCGCGGTAAAACCCGTTTTAACATCGCCCGGCATTACGGCGCAGACCTTTATATTAAACGGACGTACCTCGTTTGCAAGAGCCAGAGTCAGCGAATTTACAGCCGCCTTTGACGCCGAATAAAACGCCTGAAACGGTATGGCAAGCGGAGCTGCGAGAGAGCTGAGATTAACAATTCTTCCGCCGCCTTGAAGTCTCATATATTTAATTACGTTTTTTGAGCAAATAAAGCAGCCGAAGAAATTGACGTCAAACTGTTTTTTAGCTTCTGCAAGCTCTGTGAATTCAACCGCCACTGAGATGCCGAAGCCTGCATTATTCACAAGTATATCAATGCTTCCGCTGTCATTATATATTTTTTTGAATGCCTCTGAAACCGAGTGCTCATCCGTGACGTCGCACGAGATATGCTTAACGCCTACCGTTTGAATCTTCGGCTCGCGGCGACTCAGTTCATACACCCTGTATCCGTTTTCAAGAAACTTACGGCAGCAGGAAAGTCCTATTCCGCTCGAACCGCCCGTAACAACTGCAGTTTTCATCAATCTCAACTCCGTTAAAGCAGGCAAAGGCGCAAAGCCGCCGCGCCCGTAAAATACAAAAGAATTTTATCACAGCGGAAACGTTTTCGCAACTAAATGCGAAAAAATATCCGTAAATTCTGTACGTGTTGCCGTATTTAGGCTTATCTTATTATATTATATCGCCGGTCTTACAATCCCCGGATTATGCCTATTTGTCCGTTATTTTATTTTATTAAACAAGTCGATAATAAATACGTCTATATTGTTTGCGGCATATTCGGCGATGCCAAACGGCCGAGCTTCCTCAGACCGATTGCCGATTTTCACAATTTGCGGCGCTTTTACCGCTTTTTAACAGAATTACAGTTGCACATTTTGCTCATAAGCTTTAAAATTACAGTATATAGATATATTGTCGCAGGCATTAAAAGCGGCACAAGAATCGGTATAAATCCGAATAAAATCAGCCGTTTCATATTCACAAAAAAGGATGGAAAAAACAATGAAAAAGAAAAAAGAGAAAGGAAATAACAAGGGTTTATCGAGATACCTTGTGTCGGTATTACTGTTTTTGTTGTTCGAAGCGGTGGCAATCACACTATGGCTAATAAAGGATAATCTGTTTTATTTGCTGAATTTCAGCTACATAGGCACCTGTCTCGCATTGGGGACGGCACTTTTTACCGCCGAGAAACGCTATGCGCGTCATTTTGTACAGCTGGCAGTCGGAAGCTATATGCTGCTGTATCTCGGCATAATCTCCCGAGAAAATATGCAGATTGAGGGCTTTTGGTACTATCTGTTCCTCGGCGTTTTTGAAGCAGCAACCATTCACTATGCCGTGGCCAAAATCTTCGGACCGCTGCTGTTCGGACGCGGATGGTGCGGCTATGCCTGTTGGACGGCTATGGTTTTGGACTTTCTTCCTTATAAGCAGCCACGGAAGCCGCGAAAAGAAAAACTCGGAATTCTGCGCTATGTGATGTTTGCGTTATCATTGGCTCTTGTGTCGGGTCTGTTTTTGTTCAAGGTCGCAAATCTTGAGAAAATTATGTTTTGGCTGTTTCTCGCCGGAAATGCGCTTTACTATATATCCGGAATTGCGCTTGCCTTTATATTTAAGGATAACCGCGCATTCTGCAAATATCTCTGCCCTATCACAGTATTTCTGAAGCCCATGAGTTATTTTTCGCTTCTGCGCGTCCACTGTGACGAGAGTAAATGCGTTCATTGCGGCAAATGCCTGAAAGTATGCCCAATGAATGTTGAGGTTAACAAGGATTCACGCAAGCGAAAAAACGGAACAGAGTGTATTCTCTGCTACGAGTGTACAAAAAACTGCCCCACAAAGGCACTTCATTAAAGCGAAAAATAAAGAAAGGTGCAATTCCGAATGAATTGCACCTTGTTTTTTATAAATTCAAAAAGTCTTTTCTGTAATCTACTCCGAAGTATTCGGCGAGCTGCTGCATTTCACTGTCCTTTATTGTGTTCATTCTCGGCATTCTTCCGTTTGTGATATTACAGGCGATTACCGACGGATATTTGCCTTTTGCAATCAACGGATTAACGGATTTGAGTTTAATCCGCAGGAGCTTATTTCAACCTGCTCAAAGCTGTCGTGATGTCTTTGATTGTGCCGCTCCGCCATTGGTTTTATCCTGCTGTTGTTAAAGCTCTCCCGGCAGAATATTTTTATAGACATAATACTGCACAAGTGCTAAAATTTAAGCAAATTCTAATTGAATTTAATTTTTAAAAACACTTTGGAAGAGTTGGCAAATGGCAAAACAAAATTCTATGCTTACCGGCAAGCCGATAAAAAGTATAATTAAATTCTCGCTGCCGATTATGGCTTCATCGCTTTTACAGTATAACTATACATTGGTCGACAATATACTTGTCGGGCGATATGTAAGCACGGACGCTCTTGCCGCAGTCGGCGGAGTCGCCTCGATAAGCTCGTTTATTGTCGGTGCGGCACTCGGCCTTACAAGCGGATTTACAATACCGGTGGCGCATGCTTACGGCGCAAAGGACCAAGACAGGGTCAACAGATATTCCGGAAGCAGCATTACGGTGTCGTTCTTGCTCGGCCTGTTACTTGTTGTTGTCGCGCACATTATTTCCACTCCTCTTTTGAAGCTTATCGGCACGCCGGACGAAATTCTCGGTCTTTCCTCGGCGTATGTAAACATTCTTTACTTTGCAATACCGTTTCAGATGCTCTCAAACAATTTTACCGCAATTTCAAGAGCCGTCGGTGAGAGCAGAAAACCGCTCATATATTTTACGGCAAGTATTTTTGTAAATTTCGCGCTTGACATGTTGTTCATAAAGGTATTTCGCTGGAGCGTTGAGGGAGCTGCGCTTGCTACGCTTATTTCTCACATTACGGCAGCCGTCCTTACGGGAAATTACATTTTAAGGCGCAATACCAGCGTACACATTTCAAAAAAAGAGCTCAAACTCGACCTCAAAACAGCATTCATACAGTTAAAATTGGGAATACCCGTTTCGCTTCAGTTTACCGTTACCTCTATCGGGTCGATGTGTCTTCAAAGCGCGGTAAATTCATTCGGCACGGCGACTATTGCAGGCTTTACCGCCGCAGGAAGAGTCGAGAATATTGCAAATATACCGCTGAGCGGACTCAGCGTCGGCACACAAACCTTCGTCGGGCAGAACTACGGGGCCGGAAAGTACGATCGAATAATTAAATCGGTTAAAAAAATATTTACGCTCAACATACTTCTTTCCGTCGCTTTAAGCGTTGCTCTTCTGACAGCAGGTATGCCGATAGTCAGGCTGTTTATGACAGAGCCTAATGAAGACGTCTTGTTTGCCGCCCATAAATATCTTATCGCCACGGCGGAGTGCTTCAGTCTTGTCGCGGTGCTGTTCGTTTTAAGGAACACTCTGCAGGGTCTCGGCTTTACATATGCAAATGCGGTTGCGGGTGCCGGCGAGCTGATAGGAAGAATATCAATAGCGCTTATTTTCACTCCGCTTATCGGCTTCAATGCAGTATGCTACGCAGCCCCTGCCGCATGGTTGCTTGCGGACATCCCGCTTGCGATTATATATTTAAAAAAGAAGAAGAAATTTAAGGCGTTAGCAATGCGGAATATGAATACAACAACGGATATATAGCCCTTGAAATTTCTTTATCCGCAAACGAAATAAAAAGAATTATCATTAAACAGTCGAGTAAATCTCGTTTTATAAGTATTGATTTTATAAAACATTATTTATATATTGAAGTCAGCCGAGAAAGGAAATAATAATGGAAAAAAAGTGGTTATACAAAGTTGAAAACGATAAAATAAGTGTGCTTTTGTCTCTGATAGTAACGGTCATATTCGCTGCTGTTACGGCAGTATTGCATGGGTTTATTATCACCTTGGTATTTACAATAGTAATGGCTGCATTAACTCTTTGTTCTGCTTATCGTCTTATATTTATAAAACTTTTGATAGGAGAAGACTCGTTTTGCCATTGCAAATCACCTTGGGATAAAAAGGAATACAAGTACACAGATATATCAGAAGTTTGGGAAAGCACAGGTAAATCGGTAAACGGTGCGAGCCAGAACTATTTGAATTACAGAACTCCGAGCGGCGAAGTGGAAAAATTTTATTTTTCGCCGTGTCAATATGATGAAATTTCTTTTCTTATTGAGAAAATTGACAAGGATTATTTTAATAAGGAAGAGGCCGACGGTAGCGAAGATGAGTAATAAACAAAAGTACGTGATTGACGGTAAATTATACGGTGTTTTCCCAATGCTTTTTTCTTCGGCAGTCAGCTTAGTATTTTTAATCTTAGCTGTTGACCAATTAAGAGGCGGAAGCGGTAAAATTTTTACAGTAGGTCTTATGTTTTCGGTAGGCTTTGTTTTGTCGTTGTTTGTTTCAATTCCGCTGATTAACAGATATTTTTTCTTTAAGGTATGCGTGGGCGAGAACGATTTTTCTCTTCGCACAACTCCGTTTAACGAAAAGACATATAAATATTCAGAGGTGAAAAACGCAAAAACAGAGCAGAAAACATCAATGAGAAGAGGCGGCGTTGTCTGTATTTATTATTTTTATTTCACGGACAGCGACAACAAAGAGCGTAAGTTTTTATTTGACAAATCCTTGTATGAAAAGGAAACAGACGCATTGAAGAATCGAATAAACAAACAAAATCTCACTCCGTAACGAAGTGAGATTTTTTGTTGCGTATTGAATTTTGAAATGCGTTTCAGAAAAAGGAAAAATAAAAGGCAGAGATTATCTCTGCCCTTGGAGCTACTGGCCGGACTTGAACCGGCGACCTGCTGATTACGAATCAGCTGCTCTACCAACTGAGCCACACCAGCACAACAATAATAGTATACTGGATTTTTGGCACAAGTCAAGGGGAAACGGGGCAAAAGTTGAAAAAATATTCTGGGTGGGATACTTTTGTTCATGACAACCAAAAAGGTTACAATCATCCCCTGCGTGGATTTTAACATGCAGGAGGTTAAAATTTTGTGCAACATTCATAGTTTATTTTCGACAAAACTGTGCTATAATTCAAATTGAAAGATTATGGCTATCTGTAATCTTTTACCACAAAAACCGCAAAAACAGGCGTAAAAGCGTGCGGGCTGGCCCGGCGGCTGACGCCTGGCTGCACAGGAGGTACCATATTGGCCGAAAAATCAGTCGAATTAGACAGCATCGAACTGGCCGCCGCCATTTTTGGCAACTGTGACCAGAACGTAAAATTGCTGGAAAATGAGTTCCACGTCACGGCGGTCTGCCGCGGCTCCCTGTTAAAGTTTACCGGTGAGCCAAAAGATGTGGAAGCTGCTGTGCATGCAGTGGACGGCATGGTGACCCTGATGCAGAACCACACCCCGCTGGA
>ERZ773194.210-NODE-210-length-78225-cov-6.127990_pt1 | contig 78225 bp, 82 predicted proteins | sample MGYA00511240_ERZ773194 | MGnify/ENA primary metagenome ERZ773194 (study PRJEB29015, sample SAMEA2737774) | human gut metagenome | biome: human gut; feature: human-associated habitat; material: faeces | place: China | collected 2012 ... | reverse complement strand
ATTTCCTATGAAACGAACAAATGCCGGGAAACGGCGGATATTCCGCATTCCCGGCATTCACTATTTTTTCTCTTATCTGCCTGTCTCATCAGTCACAATCGCTGTAATCATCCTCTGTCTTGTCCTGATACTGGTTTTTAGAGCTATTTCTGGAACGGTTCTGGCTCTGGTTCTGCATGCGGTTCTGGCTCTGGTTGGAACCATAATTAGAGCTGTTCTTGGATGCATTTTTGGTGCTGTTTTTCTCGGCACTGTTATCATAGTTGCTGTAACTGTTTTTGCTTGACATAAGTCATTCCTCCTAAATTCCTGCCCTGTCAGGTTTTCTACGTGTCGGTTCCGGCTTCCTGTGAACAGCCGCTTAACCGTCACTTTCTTGTTACAGGTCTTAGTATGGAATTTTACTGCGAAAGTATGCAGGGTAATTCTTACTTTTTATGCCAGTAATATTTTTTTGTTTCATCGGACGCAATTTCCTATGAAATCAAAAAACATCTGCATCCAACCCTTTTTTCATGAAAAGGTTCAATGCAGATGTTTCGTAAATTCATTCTTAACCCAGCACGTTCACAATCTTAACCGGTGTGCGGTAGTTCCATGGGGAAGTCTTGATGCCGGTCCTTTCAGTTGAAGCATGTACCACTTTGCCGTCGCCGATATACATCGCTACATGGTTGATACCTCTTCCGCTTCCGTAGAAAATCAGGTCGCCCGGCTGCATCTGGTCAGCGCTGATTGCTGTACCCTGCTTGGACTGGGAAGCTGAAGAACGGTTCAGGCTCACACCGGCACCGTGCTGCATCACATATTTCGTAAAACCAGAACAGTCAACACCTGTGTGCGGGTCGCTGCCGCCAAATTTATAACGTCCACCTACAAACTGCAGTGCATAATTGACTAACTGCTCTCTGGTCGAGAGATTGCTCTGCTCTGCGACAAATGCATCTGCGACTGCAGCTGCTTCCTCTGCCTTGCTGAGCATAACGCTACTCTGAACCTTCAAATAGCCTTCCATCTCACCGGCCGCTACCTTGATCCAGCTGTCATCTGCCTTTCCAACTACGTCATAGGACTCGCCCTTTTCAGCCATCGCTACTACTTCTGAGTTTTCATCCTCATCCGCATAGATCGAAAGGTCTGCTGCCACGGTTGCCACCATGTCGCTCTCATAACCTGTAGACGGCCCCGCAAAAGCTGCCTGCGCGCTGCCAATGGTCAGCATTGAGCACACGCATACCATACTGAAAAGTTTCTTTGTTCTATTTAAATTCATGCTTCAAAACTCCTTAATTAGATTTTGTGATTCCCGCAGATATTGCTGAAACAAAAGAATCGAGTCCCAATCGCTGTGGTGTTATCTATCGATCGAAATGTTACATAATTATTAAATCTTGTTACGTTATTATTATATTTTCTTTTCTTTTCGTTGTCAAGGAAATGACGGATCTTTTATATTTATTTAAGATTTTAATTTCCGACAAAAAAGCGCAAAAATACAGGGAATTTCAACCATATTGGGACAAAATATTTTTGCCCCAGGCTGCCGAAATGCCCTGTATTTTCAAGTGTTTTTTATATCATCTCATATATAATGCAAATCACGATTCTGAAACATATTTCATAATTCTAAGATTCTGTCTCTGGCAAAATTTTATTTTCATTTTTCATAAAGTCAACTTCACCATAGTATTATTGATATAAAAAAATTTCTTCAAAAGTTTTTTAAGAATATGTTAAAAAATATATGTTTTTTACATATATTAATAATATAGAAATTTCATAATTGAATTTAATTAAATACCTCTAAAAAATGTAAAAAAAAGTTTTTAAGTTTAATTTAGATATGATAAAATAATAATGTATTGTTTGTGAAAAAAATAACAGAGTTATTAACTAGGGAGGATTTTTTTAAAAGGAATTTTATAAATCTTTTTTAAAGAATAATATGCGTAGCAAAGTGTATGCAAAATTATAAAAATGAAATCTAGACTAATAATCAATACAGTTGATTCTATAAACCTGGCAGTCACCAAAGTATTAATTAAATAGGTTTTTAGATACCATTATGTAAATTTATTAACGTGAATTTAGATAGGGGTATCTAAGGATACTACTAATTTAGAAATGGAGGACGTTTATGAATCAACAAAACGAAAATAGTAGCTCTGCTACTAAAAAAAATACCAAATTGGAGGTTACAGTAACTAAGTTAAACTCTGGCTTAGCAGAAAGCTCGCCGCCAATTCCTTTAGATAGGTTGAAAGTGTTTAAAGAAATTTTAGACATAAAGTCAATTGGGAGAATCATTTTAACCTTGGTTTTAGGTGTGTTAGGACTGGTAGGAATGTTACTTATAAGCTTTATAGTTTTGATGAGTATCTTACTTAAACATCCATTTGTAACATCTGGAATTATTTTTATAGTAATTCTTCTTTTGGTTAGAACTCTACCCAAAAATAAAATAAAAGCCCTTTCAGAATTTGTTAAGAGCTTGCCATCTCAAATCTTTCTGTAAGGACCAATACTTTTAGAAAGTGCAGCTGGTAACTGCCTTTCTTTTTTTTTATTTAATTTTTTAAGTAGCTGGTAACTACTTTTTCATTACTTACTATATTTATATGCATTCTCAATCGGTAATAACACAACAAATTTGTTGTTTTTACTGATTACGCTATAATTATAGCACTATAACAATTACTTTACTAGAAATATTTTTGTCATATATGAAAATTTCTTCGCTTTTTATTAGAATTTTCTCATTTAAAGTGATTAAAATATTACTTTTATTATTAAAATTATCCCCATTTTTCTGAAAAGTATACTTTTTATTTTATTAGCTATTTTTTTTATTTGCAGTATATATATATTCTGTTCCTGAACTAATTTTCCCAGCACTTCCTATATCATACTTATATTTATCCTTTATATCATTCCATTCTAATTTCTCAATATTTTTAATTATATTCTTAACGGATTTAGTTAAGAATAAGTTTTTATCTTCTAATATCTTGTATATCTCAATTCTCGCAAAATTACTATCTCTATGTACTTCCAAGTATCCTGCATCATACATATCATCATCTATCTCAATATAATATTTATACTTTTCCATATATATTGCAATTATATTAATAAAACTTAATATATTACTTTTAGTTTTTAAAATATTAGAACTTTTTATAAAGTCTTCATTATTATTCTCTAATTGCTCTTTACTTATTATCCAATAAAACATTCTCATAAATACCTTCGTATTCATTTCAATTTTTATCTTACTAAAATCTCCTCTTATAATTTCTCCAATTACTTTCTTATTCTCAATTTCTAATAAATTCACATTATTTTCTTTTAAATATTCTCTTATCTCTATATAAAATTGTTTAATAAAATTAGTATTTTCTATATATTTAACTTGCCACTTACTTATTATAGCCCCGTTCTCTTTTATAATAGTCAATATTTTATTTAAATCGCTTTTTTTTAGTTCTTCTGCAATTTCCTTTGTACATAAGAATTTATTACCTTTATTTTTTTCTTTAAATTCTACTATTTTTTTCTTTAAATGCTCAAAGTCAACTATACAAAATTTAAAATTTTTCAAATCATCTTCTGGAATCTTTCCATTCTTATAATCTTTATAAAACTTTCTTGCTTTCCTATAATAACTTTCAAAATCTTTTTCTATTTCTATTGGAAATACTATGTCAAAATCATCATAAAAAATTTTCCATTTATCAATTATCTCTTTTCCCCCTTGATACATCCTGTTAAAACTAGCCAATCTATCATAAACCCATTCTTTATCTCCATTAAGCTTTATTATTTCTGATGGTCTTTCTCCAATTATTTCTCTTTTTATTCCAGTAAACTTCTCAATACAACTCGAGCCTATTAAAAGTTTATTTTCATTTAACTTGTTTCTTATAACAAATTTTTCTTTAGATAATGTACTATTACATAAATCACATGGCTTTTCTACTATTCCTATAGGTTTTTCTTGAATCCATTCTTTCTCCGAATTCTCTATCATAGTTTTTACTATTTCTTTAGATCTTAGTATATAATAAACATCTCCCATTTCATCTTTAGTTTTTTCTATGTCTTCAATTGACAATCCATTTTTGTACTTTCTTAATATATTTTTTAAATTTATATTATCATCACAAACTGTACTATTTATTAAAAGATTCTTTTGTTTTGCTGTTATTAATAAATTCCCCACTTAAATATCACATCCTTCTCCTATTCATGATAACAATAACTTCTTCTTATTACGTACTTTTCCTACTTACCAACTAAGTTTGATTTAAGTCTTTCGTATCCTAGCTTCCAGTATCCATTATTAACTTATATATCTCATCATTTTCTTTAATTATACCATAATTAGACATAACTAATTTGCAATTAATTACATCTTCTTCCATAATAATCTCTTCATCATTATTAACCTCAATTATTTCGTTTTCATTATGGATTTCCTCAACTTTTTGGATTTCAAAAAGTTCTTTCTCTAACTCTTCTCTTAGTTGAGCATTTTCATTTAACTCTTTTTTGTATAATCGAACCGTTCTTGTTGAGATATTTAATTCTTTAGCTATTTCATGCGTTTCTTTACCTAATTTATCAAGCTTTAATATATTTATAAGCTTTTCTCTTTTAGCTTCTTCTCTTTTAGTTAAACCTTTCTCATTTCTTCTTTCCTTTTTTCTTCTTTCATTATTTTTTTTGTATTTTTCTGCTTTAGAAATAATAGTAGTCATATGCTTCATCTCTTCTTCTGAAATATCAAGAACTTCTACTAATTTTTCATTTGTATAATTATATTTACCTAAATAATTTGTTTTTGTTGACCCAACGACTTCTGATATCCTAAGTGGTTTAGAAAACATATTGTTCATTTCTATTGCTTTTTCTAATGCAGTTTCTTTATCTGATACTAACTCATTATAATATCTATAAAGAAATAAAAATAATTCTCTAGTACCTTCTAAACTATAATTTCTTAATTCTGCAAGAGTTTCTAAATCTTTAATTCTTGCACTATGTAAAGTAAATGAATTATATATGTTTACAATTGTTCTCTTCTGCTTTTTCTTCTCTTTAACCTTTTTTTCTATTATTGGCAAGTAATCTTCTTTTAACTGTTGTAACGTATATCTATAAGGATTATATTCTAAAATCTCAACTTTAGTTAGACTTTTAGAATTAATACTTCCTGGTACTCTTAAAACTCTTGTTGGATCTAAAGCTTTTGGATCTGCTCCAAACTCTTTCAAAGCATTATAAAATTTATGTTCTAAGGCTTTCCAAAGGGGATAAGCCTTACTTGGTACTCTATCTATTAACCAAACTAAATATAATCCCCTTCCACTATCTATTATAAAAGTAGGTATAGGAATATCTGTGCCATATAAATCATTCTCTATGAAATAAAGTACACTTTCTTTGCTCATATTCATTTTATAACAATCTATATCTATAAAAAGAGCATTTAAATATCTTAAACTCTCTAAGGTTCTTTTTGGAGTTATGAAAGTATTTAATGACATATATAAATCTAAATTCCAATCATTGCTTAAATACTCTTCTATAGCTTCATTTAACAACTCTTTCTTATAATGTCTTTGATATACACTACTCTTATTCTTTTTGAATAAAGATATAAATCCCTTATCACTATCTTTAAATAATAAGTCTAAATAATCAGTATAAATTAAGTCCAATGAAGAATCTTTTAAAGCATAACACATATTCCCACCTCCTTTCAGATACAGTAGCTACGCTACAATATAAAGAGCCATTTTATTTCCTACCTGATATTTTCCATTTTTTTAAATAATGCTCGTCCTATATTTTAAAAATTTGCAAAAGAAAAACTCCTAGGTATTCAATACCTAAGAGTTTATATATTAAAACTTATGTTATATACAATAATAAATATACAAATAATTACATTTATAGTTCTTTTAACCTTTCGTAATTTGTCAAACATTTTATATTGCACAAATTTTCACCTTATGCTAGAATATAAGCATAAAATGAAGTTAAGTTCCAACACTCTGTCTCTTGGTATTCTGACTACCAGTTTCAGTTATATAAATTTAAATGTTTCTCAGGCATTTAAATTTATCGTTCGGACTTGAAATATGAGAAGAAAAATTTCTTCTTTTTTCTAAATTATAACTTATTTCTAAAAAGGTTACAAGTAATTTAGAAAAGAAATAAGAGAGTAGTTAAACTACTCTCTTATTTCTTTATTTACATTTCTATTTATATAATTTCTTCTATATCTTCTGCATCAATATAACTTTCTAAATTAATTTTTTTATACTCATCTTCTGTCATTGCTTCTATCTTTTCTAATATTTCTTTTATAAACTTCTTTACGTTTATTTCTTCTGAATACTCCATTGTTTTTTTTATATTAATTATTGTTTCCGATCTATCCATTCCTTTAAAGCCTCTTAAAAATGTTATCTCTTCCATTGTTAAATTTTTAAATTTCATTCTCTTTCTCCTTACTTTCACTTTTATTTATATTTTTATTATAATTATTAGCTTTTGTTTTTGCTGCATCTATTATATTTTCAACACTTTTCTTTTCATTCTTATTAACTTTATCGATATTGGTTTCTTTTAATATTTCATTGTAATTTTCATCTATCTTTTCTATTAGACTATTTGCACATTTCCTTATTGTTTCTAAGCTTCCCTTTAATTCTTCTAAATTTTCACTACTTGCCCAACCTGCTAGATATCCAAAACTATAATCTGATGTATCTACATTGTAATAATTTGATACTACATATGCAACTGACTCAGCTTCTGTTTCTGCTTGCTCTCTTGTTATTCTGCTCTCCTTACTAATATCTCTATGTAGCTCTGCATGAGCCATTTCATGAATAAGTGTTTTAATATTCTGTACTTCATCCATTCCATTTTTTATTGCTATTTTTTCTTTTGCTGGTGAACAATATCCTTTAGCACTTCCTTTTATATCTTCAAATTCTACTTTGAAATCTGTGGATCTTATTAAAGCTTCTTTAAAGTTTTCATAATCTTCTACAGTACCTTTTAATTCATTTGTAAGTTTAGGTAAAGGCTCCCCTTCCGTTTGCGATAAATCAAAAACATATCCTGGTTTAAAAATAGTTATTTTCTTTTCTTCCTCTATCCCCTCTTTATTCTCTTCTTTTACCTTTATTTGCATTGGTACTAAAATTTGTATTCCTTTTTCACCTTTTTTTACGTTTCTATTTACCTCATTCCACTTTTTAAAACCAGCTACCATTGTTGCTTCAGGCTTCTGCATTAATATTGCTACAGTATTATTTACTGAGTATTTATGAAACTTTGACATTACTTTTAAAAACCTTTTATACTCTGAACTTTCAAATACTCCTTTTATTCCTTCTTCTATTTTATTAGAAAACTCCTTTACCTTTTCTGCTCTTTCTTTCTTATATTTTTCCTTATTATACTCCTTAGTATTTCCCATTTCTTTACTCTCCAATTCTTCTAATATTTTATTCTTATGTTTCTGTAATTCAATAAAGCTATTTTTATCTTCATCCTTTACATTCTCATTATTAAACGCTTTTACTTTATCTATTGCATTTATAATATCTATTTCATCTCTACTTATTTGCTTTAATTTATCTAAATTTACATCTTTTCGTATCTTACTATAAATATCTATTCTTTCATCTAAATTCTTTTTTGTTTCCTCTAGTAAATCCTTGTATAAAAGGCTATTTAAATAGCTTTCTTCATTTAAATATGAATTCATTAATGATAGATAATTCTCTCTACTTTGTGCTATTAGTGGTAAAGCTTTTTTATCTACTATTTCATAATATTTCTCTTTATTACTTCGCTTTAAATCTTCCATTGTACACGAATATTTTTCCTCTAACTTTTCTGCCTGCTCTATTGTATACTTATTAAGATTAATATCCATGTTCTGAATTGCTCTATCAAATTTAATTCCTATTTTTTTGTAATCACTTTTAGATATATAGTATTGATTTCTCTCTTTATTTATAGGTGTAATATTAAATTTATCTCCTATTATTTTATATCTACTCCTTCTATTTCCGCTACTAAGGCTATCTGATCCCCACCTTTTGAGATCCCCCAATCTCTCCATATGCCTTTTTCTATATTTATTGAAAATGATGGTGTTTTATCTTCACTTCTTAATCTTCCCCACCAATTACTCCCTTTTCTTTTTAAATTAATTCCATAATTATTACATATATCTAATACTGTTATCTTTTTTATCTCATCTATATCGTAATACACTTTTCCCATTCCTTTCATAAAAAATAAACACTAGTATAATAACTAGTGTTTATTTCACATTTATTATTTAGGTACATCCTCTTTATTTTTATAAAATTTAGGTTTATCATTGTAAATTAATACTTCTTCATCTTCATCATATATTAATTTTTTAGAATCAACTATAGAAGTTATAGTTATCTCATTTTCATTAATTTCATACTCTCCATTTAATATCCATTGACTAATAAATGTATTATCCTCTTTAAAAACTATTGTGCCATTTTCCCCATACCATGTTCCAATAATAGTTTTACTTATTGTTTTTCCGCATCCTGCAATACTCATAACTGTAAGTGTTACTAATAATATTGCTATTAGTTTTTTTACAAAATTCATAAATATTCACTCCTAAAATTCATATTTAAAATTAATATATTTCCCCGTATCTTCTAATACTATAGTTGCATCAAACTCTTTATCTTTCTTTACTGAATATAATCCTTTTATTTCAACTTTGCCTTGTTCTAAAAGTTTTTTTGCTATAGTCTTTGTTATTTTCTTTTTTGCATTAATAAAGAATTTATCTTCTTTCCATAATGCAAAACCACACTCTCTCTCACCTTCACAATAAAAATTACTTTTTCCCTCATATACATTTTTCTTACATCTTGGACATACACCTATAATCTCTTTCTCATTACTTTTTATAAACTCTTTATTTATTTTCCTTTTGGCATTATCTATAACATTACTTATATACATATTTATTTCACTTAAAAATTCTTCTTCACTTTTACTACCCATCTCTATTTTATTAAGCTTCTCTTCCCATTCAGCCGTTAATATAGGAGATTTTATTTCAAGTGGTAATATTGACATCAATTCTCTACCTTCATTTGTAGATAATATTTTTTTACCATCTCTTTTTATAAATCCATTTGAAATTATATTTTCTATTGTAGAAGCTCTAGTCGCTGGTGTCCCTAATCCTTTTGATAAACTATCTTTAAGTAACTTTTCTTCAACTTGTCTACCTATATTCTCCATAGCTGCTAATAATGTTGCTTCTGTATAATGCTTTGGTGGTATTGTCTTTTTAGCAATAGATTCAATCTCTATATTTTCAAATTTCATTCCTACTATTATATCTTGTTCTATTACTTTTTCCTCTTTCTCTTCCTTATTGATATTTAGTAATCTCTTTAACTCTTCTATAAATATTAAATATCCTTTATCTAATATTTGCTTTCCTTTGTAATTAAATATATGTTCTTCAATTTTTAATTCAATTTCTGTTATACTTGATTTCACATTTGAATAAGTGGCTTCCAATAGCCTATATATAACTAATTGCAATATCTTTTTTTCACTTTCAGTTATATTAATTTCTTTTGAAATCTCTTTTGTAGGTATTATCCCATGATGATCACTTATTTTCTTATCATTTATAACCTTATTTATATCTATTTTTTTCATATCTATTTTTTCTTTAAGAGAATCTGATAAAAATTTAGAAGATACTATAAAATCTATCAATTTCATAGTATCTTCTTTCATATCACTACTTAAATATTTACCATCAGTTCTTGGATAAGTAAGTAATTTCTTTTCATATAAACTTTGAGCTAAATCTAATGTTTGTTGTGCTGAATATCCAAGTAGTTTATTAGCTGCCCTCTGTAAACTTGTTAAATCAAAAATTGTGCTTGGTGACTTTTCTTCTTCATTTTTTTCAACACTTTCTATAACACCAGTTTTACCTTGTAATGAACTTAATAATTTACATACTTCAATTGAATCATCAACTCTTTTAGTTGCTTCAAATAAATCGTTTTTTGCTTTTAATATAAAATACTGCTTTGGTATAAAACTCTCTATCTCTTTATCTCTTTCAACAACTAAATTAATTGTTGGGCTTTGAACTCTACCTACTATTAATTTTCTATTATATAAACACGTATATAATCTTGTTACATTTAATCCAACTATCCAATCCGCCTTACTTCTACAAAATGCTGATTTATATAAATTATCATATTCTGCTCCATTTTTTAATTCTTCAAACCCTTTTTTTATTGCTTCTTCTGTCATAGAACTTATCCATAATCTTTTAAATGGCTTTTTACACTTAGATTGATTATATACTAACCTAAAAATCAACTCTCCCTCTCTTGCACTATCTGTCGCACATATAAGATCTTCTACCTCACTTCTATTAGCCAACTCTTTTACTACTTTAAATTGCTCCTTAGTTTTAGTTGCTACTTTGGTTTTCCACTCTTCAGGAATTATTGGTAATGTATCTAATGACCATTTTTTATATTCAATACTATAATCTTCAGGCATTGCATTTTCAACTAAATGCCCTACACACCATGTTACAAAATAATTATTACCTTCATAATAACCATTCTTTTTTTCACTTGCTCCAATTACTTTGCTTATCTCTAAAGCTACACTCGGTTTTTCTGCTATTACTAATTTCATGCATAAAATCTCCTTCCCTATTCACATATTACTTGTAATATTACTATGTAAAATTAATATTTACTAAATCAAACTCTTTTTATATTCAATAAATTTTTCATATTCTTTAGGATATTTCATATAATCTGAAATCATATTTTCTATTTCACTACCTTTAACCAAATATTTATATATCTCTTTAAAATTAGATCCACAATATTTATCTCTAGCTGAAACTACTTCTATTTTTATAACTTCTACTTCCTCTAAATTAAACTTATATATATAATCGTACTCATCATTAGTACAAAACTCTTCTTCATCATCAAAAATATATCCATATGTTTTATTTAATATATTTTTATATTTTTCTTTAACATCTTTAACATTATAAAATCTTTTTAATATATCTAATAAATGTATAAACTCAATGTCTAAACTTTCATCAACTAATTCTTCAAATTTAAGGTGTATTGCAACTATTATTTTCACTAAATCATTAGGTTCTAACTCACTTTCTATTAGCAAACAACTTTTGTTACTATCATAAAAATAACAATGATCTACTCTGTAAATTCTTTTCTTATATTTCTTAAGTAATTTTCTCATTACCTTATCATCAACTAAATTTTCTGATTCATCCCATAAACGTTCTCTTTCATATAATATTCCTGTCTTAAAAATTTCTATTTCTCTTTTAGTTGGTTCATCACCTATTACATCAGCTACAACACCATCAAACTCAATGGTGTGTATCGGATTGCCATCTGTAGTATAATTACTATTTAAAGTTATTTTTGCTTCTGTATGAATATTGGCAGTTTTCATAAACAAATTTCCTCCTTTCAACTTCTCAATAATTTTAAACCATATTTATTCATCTTCTATATTTTTTATAAATTTATAATAAGTAAATTTAAATAAACTTAACACTTGGAACTTGTGCATTAATATTATCACTAATATTAAAATCATCAATATGTGTTTTTAAAAATGTTTCAAACTCTTCCTTTGAAACTTCCATTGAAGCTGAAAAAGGTAAATTTCTAAATTCAACTGGAAGTTTTTCAATGAAATCCTCTGGAGCTTTATCTAAATAATCTAAACAATATCCTACTATTTCACTTTCGATTTTATCCCATCCGTAAACAATACGATAAAAATTATCTACTTTAATATTTTTTTCAACTATAAATAATTTATCTTTATCAAAAGAAACTTTATAGTTTTCATTGTAATAATATCCATCTTTATTAGGCTCTTTTTTAAACTTTACCTCTTTACCATCTTTATAAGCTCTTATTGCAAGTTGTATACTTGCACCAGTAATAATTCTTCCATTAAAAACATCACCACCAAAATAATTAAATAAATATTCATAAGCTATTGTTTTTAACTCTTTTTTTCAATACCATTCATAATTCTACCTCCATTTAATTTGTAATAATTTCATATTGCTTTTTATTTTTGAATTGCGCACTAAAAAACACCGTTTATTCACTTTTAAATAATACGGTATTTTTGGTAATTTAATATTCAATTTTATCTTCATAATAATTTAAAATTGTAAACTTTATTTGATTTCTTCGCATACTAATTTTATAAAACTGTTCATATTAATTTAACTTTATATTAGTCGCATATCTAAAATATGGGATATATACTTCATCTATTTTTGCAAGTAATATCTTATCCCCCCATTCTTCTTTTATATTACCTCCAAGTTCGTATATTTCTGTCCCCTTTTCTAACTTTGTAGAATTCCACTTTTTAAACTCTTCTTTCACATTACTTTTATTAATAATCCCTATTAGATCACCTTTATTAATATCCAATTCATTTATCCATTTAACATCCTCTGCATTTATATAAATTTCCCTATTTACAATAAAAAAATCAGCATTTATATCTCTAGATAAAATATCGCTTGGAGAAGTCCTTTTTGAATCCAATAAAACTTTAGTAAAAATATAAAAAGATAAAAAACAAATAATCATTAAAGAAATTGCTACAATATTATAAATCTTATATTTTTTTATAGTATTATCCATTTTATATAATCAACTCCCCTTTTATAACTCATAACATTAACAAAATTACTTACTAATGCAATTATAGCATATTTTGTAAATACCGTACTATTCAATTTTCAAAGATCAATTCACTTAATTAGCTCGCAATAACTTCAAATTGTATTCTAAGTTATTTATCTACAAAGACTGGTTTCCCAATACTTCGATCATGTTTTACTTTTATAAAGTTACAAACTAATGTTAAAGGTGATACTTCTATAATTTCATCAGTAAGCACATTTTTTATTTTAGCTTCAAAAGTATTTGTGAATTTAATGAAATCCCAAGCACTCCCTTCGTAAATTTTAGGATTATTGGCAACCGATTTAATACAAATTAACACAATATTATTTAGTGAAGTATTTTTATTAGAGTTATCAAAAATATCCATATATCCTCCATCTAACTCGTAATATAATCAATATAACTATACAGTTTTTTCATAATTTAATATGCTATTCATTAATTATTTTATGAATTAACCCTACAGAACAAGAATACATTTGAGATATTTCTTTAATTGTTTTTCCTTGAATGCGATACATTTTCATCATTTCTTTTTCTTGAGCTGAAAACCTTTCTTTTCTTCCAGCTCCACGTTCATTATGTGGTCTTTTATCTACCCCTACACTATTACTTTTTAATTTCCCATTTTCATTTTTTAATTTCTGAATTGTTAGTTTTAAGTCTTTATTTTCATCTTTTAATTTTCGAATTTCATTTTCTTGTTTTTCAATTATAATTCCTCTTTGAGTAGCTCTTAATGTTACTTCATTTACGTTATTTAAGTCATTGAAATGCTCAGCTGTTTTTAACTTTCTCTTTAGTTCTTCAATCTCTATTGATTGGTTTGTAGCTCTTATAGTTAGTTCATCAATATTTCTTTTATCATTCCAGTAATTTGCTATCTCAAGGCTCTTTTCTAGTCTTTTAACTTCTTTTTTATATTTATCTAGTTCACTTTTTAATTTTTGAATATCTTCCATTTTTCCTCCCCATTCATAAATTAATTTATGAATAAAGTGTATCATACTCCAACTTTATATTCAATAATTAATTTTTAAATTATTTATTGTTTCATCAATTAATTATTGAACATTTCACTAAAGTTTCAACTTATTCTGAATCACATTTGATTTCTATCCCTGGTTGAGCTACTAACACTACAATATGGTCAAAAGGACAAGTCTTTTGTTTAACAATTTCCCCACCTTTCCATTTATCATACATTTGACACTCTGAAAAATCATGTTCTTTCCCCATAAACAAATCACATTTAAAACAATATTTTTCAACTCTAGCCTTTATTATCAATTGCCCATTAGTTGTATCCAATCTTACACCTTTATATTTCTTTGGATGTGTATACTTCATACAAAAAACTCCCTTCTTAACTCGCAATAATTTCAAATGACAAACTAATCATCTCTATCATTCTCATCTAGTACCCATTTAAGAGTATCAATAGTAGCATTTAAATCTGCTAATTTAATACTAAATACTTCCTTAGTTATCTTCTTCTCATCATAAAATTTTCTATAATTATTTCTAATACCTATAGCTATTTCAATTTCATCTCTTATTTCTTCTTCACATTTCAATGATCCACGCCTCTTTCCAGTTAATTCTTTAATTTTATATCGTGTTTTAAACTAATTTCTACAAAAATGTTCCTGGATAAAGTTTAATTTATCCAGGAACATTTTTACTAATATCCGAATATTAACTTTTCAATTCTTTAATTAGCTTCACTAGTTCTTCATATGGTACATCAACTTCATTTATAAGACCTCTTATCTCTTGAGTTTTAAGTTCATTTATATCAGATTCTAACTTTTTTATATTAATTTCTTCCTTTTTAATCTTCTCTTTCTTCTTTAAAATCTGCTCTTCCTTTAATTTAATTTTTTCTTGAATAGTCATTTCATCATCTCCTTTATTCAATTACTCTTCTCACTTTTCCATTAAAGGCACTTTTCCAATAAGTATTATCTAAACTATCAATCCATACTCCATTTGGTTCTGCATCATGTAAAAATTCACCATTACCTATATATATTCCTACATGTGTATCAATTCCCTCTGTATCAAAGAATATTAAATCTCCTCTCTTCATTTCATTTACTGGTATTTCTTTACCCAATTTAACAAGCGTATATGTTGTTACTCCTTTATAATCTCCTAATTCTAATCCAGCACTAGCAAAACACCAATGTACAAATGAACTACAGTCAAATCTAAGATTCTTTATATCTTCCTCATTACGACCTCCCCCCCATACATAAGGTGATTTGCCAACTATTCCACTCCCTATTCCTATAGCTCTTTCTATAGTTTCATTAGCTTCTCCATTGATATTAAAGTCATATAAAAAAAGACTATAATTCTCTATAGTCTTTACTATTTTATCTGCATATTCAGGATCTGTTGCATATCCAGCAAGCCTTATTAAATATGCTTGCTCTCTATAATCCTTAGCTTTTAACACTTCACTATATCGCTCATTTTCAAATAAAAATAATCCATGATCTTCTATTGAACTATCTATAGTTTTATATTTTCTCCATTTTGCAACTACCATAACACTTTCACCATTTATTACTTCTTCTGTTAGCATTTCTATTGTTTCACCAGTCCATGATGAATCTGCCTTTACTCCGAATAAATTATTGGCTTCTCTTGCTAAATCGGATCTCCCCCAATCAGATTCATGTATAGCTTGTGCAATAGTTATTGATGGTAAAATATTATATTTTTCATAGTTTTTTTGTGCTTGTGGAATAATAGAATATATAAATGCTCTTTGTTCTTGTGTAGTTTCAACTGGCTCATATTTACTTTCATTTCCTATCATTCCTCCAAATAAAACTTGTATAATCGAAGAAAACATTGTGAGTAATAATAGTATTCCTACTACTATTGTTACTCCTTTTATAATCATAGGATTACTCATTATTTTACTACTTACTGTTTTTGCAACTTGTATACTATGTAAGCTAGCTTTATATATTGCTTTACTTCCGTTTATTCCATATTTTATACCTTTAGTTGCTACTTTAGTAGATTTATATCCAATTGATACACTTTCTTTAGTATAATATATTGATTTTAGTGATTCATCTTCTGAATCTTTGAACATATTAAGTCTATCATTTACAATCCTAGATACCCCATCACCTTTTATCTTATTAAACTTTAAGTCACTTTTATTAATCTTACTTATAACTTTTTTACTACTATTTGATATTCTTCTTATACTTCTCACAGTTCTTTTTAAGTCTTTAGGTAATGTATATGCGTTATAGGTTGATTGTTTTACACTTAAACTATCTATCTCTCCATTACTACTATTTAATTTTTCAATCTCATTAGCTAGTATCTTTTTATAATTTCTTTTAAAATACTCACTTCTAACTTTTGAAAAATTACTTAACCTTTTTAATTTAACTTCTTCTATAATCTTATCAGTTTCTCCTAACACCTTAAATTCTTTTCTAACTAGGTTCAATTTTTTCCTCTTAGTGCCATTTACACTATAGTTTTTTAAATTAGGTGCTTTCTCTTTTCCAATTTTAATATATTGGCTAGAAGCTTTTGTTCTATAGTTGCTTTTTTTCTTTGTTTTATTATTAATGCTTGTATTTTCTAAAGAATTATCTACTACTTTTTCTTTTAAATTGGTTATAATCTCTTTATTTATTACTTTCTTATAATCATTTTTTTCATTGATTATACTTCGAGATTCTTTCTTTATCTTAGCTCCACTATTTGTGGATCTATTTATAATATCTTTATACTTCTCTTTTACTATAGCCATTATGTTTCCTTTTTAACTTCTTCTATTTTGGTGCTTAACATAGTATATAACTTTGTATCTTTAGGAAAATCATCTTCAAATGGAATTATAGCTCCACCAGCAATTAATAAACCTTTTCCACTATCTACATTAGTAACATATTGTAACTGTTGCTCTGATATATTTAATAATGTAGATAACTCTTCTCTATCTAGTGCTGCTTGATTTAAAAGGTAAACAAATTCACTATTAGATAACATACTTCTTGCATTTTCACTTCTTAATAAATCTTCTACATTTTGAGTTATTCCTGTTGGAATTGCTCCCCACTTTCTTGCTCTCTTCCATAATTCAAATAAATAATTATCTGAATATTCATTTTTGAATAGCAAATATATTTCATCTATATAAATCCAAGTTCTTTTACCTATTTTCCTATTTTGAGTTATTCTATTCCATATTTGGTCTAAAACTATTAACATTCCCATTGTCTTTAATTGCTTACCTAAATCTTTAGTATCATAAACAATAAACCTATTACTTGTATCTATGTTAGTTTGATTAGAAAATACACTTAATGAACCTTTTATATAAATTTCTAGTGATAATGCTATTTCATTAGCTTCTGGTTCAGGTTGTTTTAAAAGTGTTTCATAAAAAGTCTTTAATGTTGGAATTTGATTTTTAATTGGATTATTAAAATATTTATCATATGTCATTAATACTGTTCTATCAATTATTGTTTTTTGAGTACTGCTTAATCCACTTCTACCACCAATAAGCAATTCACAAAGAGATAATATAAATTCTGATTTTAACTGGATAGGATTATCATCATCTGCATAATCCATATTTATATCAAATGGATTTATATAATTACTACTACCAGCACTTATCTTTATTACTTCTCCACTAAATCCCTCTGCTAGTTTTGTATATTCTCTTTCAGGATCTATTACAATTACATCATCATTTTCACTTAATAAAGAGTTTACTATTTCTCTCTTCGCTGCAAAGCTCTTTCCACTTCCTGAAGTTCCTAATATAAAGCCATTAGCAGTTTTTAACGATTTTCTATTATGTTGAATTAAATTTTTGCTTAATGAATTTATCCCATAATACATACCATTATTTTGAAATAATTCTTGTGTTGTAAATGGAATGAAAATAGCAGTTGATGCAGTTGTCAAAGTTCTTTTTATTGCAATATGATTTTTTCCTAATGCTAAAGTTGAGTTTAATCCTTCTTTCTGCATATAGTCTAAATATCCTATTTTACAATTATTTTTTCTTGCAATTGATGATATTTGATATATATTTTCTTCTAACTCTTGGCTTGTTTTAGCTGAAGTAAAAATTATTACTGTTGCCTTAAACATTCTCTGATTTTTATTTATTAAATCATCTAATAATTCTTCTGCTTCTTTTAAACTATATCTTAATTCTTGTGGAATCATTTCTGTATCATAGCCATTTTTCAAAGCTTTCTTTTGTTCATCTATTTTTTGTTGCTCCATAAATGCAATCTTAGATTTAACCAAATCTAAAGCTTTATCTTGTTCAACTGAATTAATATGCATATTTATTGTTAAATCACAATTTAATTCACTTAATTCAGTTAGTAATTTATCACTTAAATCTGATGGTAAATCTTTAATATACACTACTTGTCCAAATCTATCTCCAAATTCAAAACTTCTCTTATTACTAAAATCAAAGCTATCAGGAACTACGAAATCTTTTGTTCTTAAAGAGTTCTCTAACAAATAATCATATTTAAACAAAAATTTTTCATCAGGATTTAATATAGAATGTATAAATTCGCTTCTTTCATATCCATTTAAAGTAATATTACTGCATCCTAACCTCTTTATATTACCTTTTATATCTGCTTCTATTCTTGATAATAATTGTACCGCTTGCTCATAGTTTTTTGCATTTACGCTAAAAGTTAGATATTTTTCTCTTATAATCCCATTCTGCCCTTGCATAGCTTTATCTTTTAGCATATTGTTATATTCTCTTCTATACATATTCGCTCCATCATCTTTAGTAGGAATATGCAATAGCATTTTGCTTTTAAAATCTTCAACAGCTAATCTTTTATTATTTATTGTTATTTGTACATTTATGCTAGGATCAAAGTAATTTAAAAACTCACAATATCTACTAAATATATTTATTTGTTCGCTTCTATTACTTAATTGATAGTTTATATCTGAAAACTTTATCGTTTTTGAATATAAACCTTCATCAACTTTACATACTCCATCTTCAAACATACTTATATAATCAACTGTTGCTTGTACGCTATCTTTAACTGATAAGGTTTTTAAAAACTTTTTATCTTGACTTCTTATTTCGTCGGATATCTTGTTTTGCCCTTTTAATTTGTTTTTTAATATTTTTGATATTTTCTTTTCTTCTTTCTTCTTTCGGTTCAAATCCTTTAAATTCTCTTTCTTCTTTACTCTTATCTCTTTTTCTAAAGAACTTTTGCTTTTCTTCAATATCATTTTTTATCTCCTCTAATAACTCTACTTGTGTTATAGTTAAGTATTTTTTCTTATTATTACTAGTTGTATGATCTATTGCTTTTACTGCAATTTTCTCAAAATTTAATCCCTTAGGCCTTATAAATCCAATTGCTAAAACTGGTATAACTAATATCATAACTACATATCCTGTAATTTCGCTTCCTAAATATTTACTAAGAAAAATATAACTAGGAATTGCAATTATAATTGCTACCAAAGTACATAGTAATTGTCTTATACTTAATCCAAATATTATTTTTTCTCTATACTCCGTTATTTCTTTAGGTACTCTAACTTCTACTGCCAATAAAACCCCTCCTTACATTGCATTTAATATACTTTTTGATAATCTTCCAGTTCCAAATACCATTGTTAATGTTAGTATGTTATATCCAGCACATTGCCACATATAACTAGTTAAGCTAAACATAGATACTTCATTCATATCTAACTTAATGAAACTATGTATCATAGTAGCTGATATACCAACTGCTATAACTATTAATATCCCTTGCAAACATATTGCTGCATAATTCTTTAAAAAGTTTTTTGCTATAGATGAATGTTCATTATTAGGTGTCGTCGCTACTGGAATAGGGGCTATAGCCGTATATATATACATTTGTATCATTCTTCCATATATCATTATTGTTATTGCTATACTTCCTAATTTAACTATAACAAATACTATTAAAACTACTGCCAATAATCCTATTTGATCAAAAAAATTCGTTGCATCTACTAGTTCTTTTATCTTATCACTTCCTAGCAAATCAATTGAAGCTTCTTGAAATATGCTATTTATCTTTATTGTCAATTCACTTCCTAACTTTGAAATAGCTAGCAAAATCATATTAGTACTATCTAATAAAACTTTACAGAAAATAGCTTTTATCATTACTCTAAATGGTAATTCAAATCCTCTTGTTCCATTCTCCCCAATTCTTTGAGAAACTGAATGTAATTCTATTAATAGAAATATAGATAGAATTACTAAAGCTACTGGCATTATTACATTGTTTTGTAGATTAATCATAGTATCATAAATTGTCTTGTTAAATGTTTCAGGAGTATCAGTTAAAGATACTCCTATATTGGTTGACATATTTAAAATATCAGTAATTAAACTTACTAAAAAATCCTTCATAATATACTACCTTCTCTTTATGTAATACTTTTGAATAGTACTGCAGCTGCTATTATCATGATCCCACCTACAATTTGCCATATACCACTTTGTAAGTCGCTACCATTTTTATTTTTCAATGAAGTGGCTAGAATAATCACGCCCCAAACAGCCCAAAGACCGCCTCCCATTGTACAAAATTTTACTATTAATTCTATTATCGTGTTTGCTAAATCCATTTCTTTTCCTCTCTTTCTTTATACTAAATCATTAATTTCTTCTATTTGTATTTTTTGTATTTCATCTTCTTTAAGATTTTCTGTTATATCTGCTTGTGTTAAAACATCATATCTATTTTTCTCATCATAATCAGCTAACAGTTTATAATTTTTATGTTTCTCTATTGGAAACTTCTTAGATTTAAAAGGCTTAACTCCTCTTAAAAATAATAAACACTCATCAGTTTCTAACAATCCAACTTCTGCTGGGGTTATTAAATCTCTTGCAAGAATTTGATTATTTAAAGTCATTGAGCCATTTATCCCTTTATTTATATTGGTAGTTGTAAAATCAACTGTTGTTTTACCAACCTTTGCTGATATATTCTTTTGTGTATCTTCTTCTGAAGAACCTAAAAATAATATAGAATCACAATTACCTACAATAGTTCCAGCTTGATCTTTATAAGCTCCTTTTAATTGTGCTATATTCTGTAAAATTGGAACTGCTGATATTTCTCTACTTCTTATTGTTGCAATAAGTTTTTCAAATGATGGGATTTTACCTATGTTAGCAAATTCATCTAAAATACATCTAACATGAACTGGTAGTCTCCCATTATATTCATTATCAGCTTTATTACATAATGCATTAAACATTTGCGTATATAATATTGCAACCAAAAAATTAAAGGTACTATCTGTATCATCTATAATGATAAATAGTGCCTTTTTCTTATCTCCTAAAGTATCTAACTTTAGTTCATCATATTCTGTTATTTCTCTTACTTCTCTAATATCAAATGGGCTTAATCTTGCACCACAAGATATCAAAATTGACTTTGCAGTTTTTCCAGCAGCCATTTTATATTTTTTATATTGTCTTACTGCAAAATGCTCTGAATCTTTTTCTTCTAATTCTTCAAATAATATATCTCCTGCATTCTTAAATTCTTCATTCTCTTCTTTTACTTCCATACTATTTAAAAGATTTAATAGTGAAGAAAAATTATGTAGCTCTTTAGGTAGTTCATAGAATATATATCCTACTAATGCTTGATATAATAATCTTTCTGCTTTTACCCAAAAATCCTCTTTGCTTTTTTCTCCTTCACCAGCAGTATTTAATATAAGTGTATTTACAAATTTCAAAATATCCTTTTCTTTTTTTATATAAGCAAATGGATTATATTTTAATGATTTTTGAAAGTCTATTGTATTAAAATATAATACTTCATACCCATTATCTTTAAGCATTCTTCCACACTCTGGTAGTAGTGTACCCTTTGGATCTGTAACAACGTATGAGCTATGCATTTGCATTAGGTTAGGCTTGACAAAAAATCTAGTTTTTCCTGTACCAGAACCTCCAACAACAGTTATATTATTATTTCTCATCGTTTTTCTTGTATCCATACTTAAAAACTCTGTTTCAGTTAATATAATATTTTTTTGATTATCTTTATCTATAAATTTCTTTATATCATTTTTATTTCCCCATGAAGCACTTCCATGTTCTTCTCCCTTACGATAATTTTTACTATCTGATATTTTATATAAATATACTAGATATGTTATCAATAAACCTAAAAATCCAGCCATTAGCGATGTTTTATTAGTATCCAATACAAAACTATATTCATTTGAAAAAATATTCTCTAAAGCTATCACAAGCTTATCTAATACCATTCCATCTGCCACTCGATAAATATATCCTATCCTATTAAATAATAAGAATATCAAAACTGCTAAAATAGTTGTAATAATAAAATCTTCCCATTTAAATTTAATCATCTATCTACTACCTTTCTCAATTACTTTACTTCTTTTTGTACTCTTACTTTCTATTGATTCATTATGATCTTTTGCAATTGTTTTGGCTCTTTTAAGTTTATTGGTTAATTCATTATCTTTTAAATTCTTAAAATTCTTTTCCGATATATTCTTCAATGCTCTTTGGATTTGATTAACATCTTGTGCTTTAAAAAATAGTCTGAAAACATCATCTTTTTCATCTTTTTTTATCGCAAAGTCTACTCCATCTTTTTTTAATAATTTTTTAATACTCTTTAAATCTTCTTTAGATATATCAATCTCCTCTAAGGCTCTTCCTTTTTTATTTAGATTTTTCAAACTCTGCTTTCCATTAATAACTTTATACTTTTTGCTCCCAATATACTTAAATGCTTTAAGTAGTGTATCTAAAGTTAATTTACTAGCTTTAATTTCTAAATCTAATGCTTTTTTCCCTACTTCTTCATCTATCATACTTCTCACCTCCTTTCAAAATTAAATTTCATCAATTTTAAATCCTTCATAATTTTGATGTAGAAATTGTAAGATAATATTGTGTATTAATACACTTAATGTCCTACATTCTCTTATATACTCATTAACAAAAATCTTGTTTAATTTAATATTTTCATCTTCAGTTAAGGAAAAACCAAACATTCCATTTCTAACTTTTTTTGTTGTTGTAACGATTAATTTTTTATCTAAAACTGGATTTTTAATCCATTCTCTTACAATCTCACTTCCTAAATTCTTTATCGTTACTTTTTGCCTATATAACCTATTTTCAACTATATATTCTTCAAGCATATCTCTTACCTCTTTATTAATTCTTATTTTTACAACATCTTTCATACAATCCATCTTAATACTCTCCCTATTTATAAATTTAAATTTGTTTTAATTATTTAATCTAATATTTATTTTGTCTCTATTTTCTTAATTACTTTTTTACCTTTTTTCTCTAACTTTTTTATATAATTATTTATCCAATCTATCATTTTCTTATCCATTTATTCACCTTAAATATCCAAAACTCTAATCTTCTTATTCTCTCTATTTTGAATATGTAATTTCCCTGGAGGATTTTTTAATACTAACCAATTATCAGGGTTCAATCTTCTCTCTTTTAATATATTTTTTTGTTGTCTTGTTGGCTTCTTTCCTTTCATTTTAACTCGCTCCTTAATCTCTTTTTTATATTATTTAAACATTCTTGTGCATCAAAGTTTCTTATTACTACTTCTGCATAATCATTTAAAGCACTTATTATTAATTTTTCAACTTCTTTACTATCCATGCTACCCCATTCTATTCTTCAATATATATTTAACTAAATTTAAGATACCCCTTTCTTTTTTTTATAGTTCTTTTAATAATTAAATTAAAATAAATAGACTAATATATTTACTTTAATTTAATTATTAAATGGTGTTATTAAAAACACCATTTAATAATTTTATTGTAAAAAAATAAAAGCTATTAATTAGCTTTCTTCTTTCTAAATATAACAACTCCAGCTAAAGAAATTACTATTGCAATTCCTAAAACCGCTGCTGAATTTGTTCCACCTGTATGTGGCAATACTGGTACTTCTATTCTCTTATTCTTTAACTCTGCTTTAACTACTTCATTTTCTAATATTTCAAAGTAACCTACTTCTGTACTTAAAATATACCCTTCTGGAGCTATCGTTTCAGAAAACTCATATCTACCTACTGGAAGTTTAAATCTTGTTTCTTCCTTAGTTGATACAAATTCAAAATCTATATGATTGTTTTGTTCATCTAGTCCTTCAATATGGATTGTTGCACCTTCTATTAACTCACCAGTTGATACATCTGTTTTACTAAAATCAACTTCTCCTTCTTTAACTTTATTTAATACTTCTAATTCTATTAATTGCTTATCTTCTTTTATTTCAAAATAAATTTGTTCATCTGATATAATATAGTTTCCATCATTAGAAATCTCTTTGAAATAATAATTACCAGCTTCAAGCTTTGTTACTTTAATCTTCCCATTCTTATCAGTTTTATAAATTCCTACTAAAGTATTTCCATTGTAAAGTTCAAACTCTACACCTTCTAATACTCTACCAGTTTCAGCATCTTTCTTTATAAGTTCTACTTCTCCGTAGATTTTCTTATTCTCAACTTCAATTTCAACTACTTGTCCTTCTTCGTTGATTTCTACTGTAAATACTTCACCATTAGTTACATAGTTCCAAAGTGGAGCAACTTCTCTTATTTCATATTTACCGTATAAAGCATTTTTTAATATCTTACCTTCTTCATTAGTAATTTCATTCCAAGTTTTGCCCTTGTCAAATCCTTCTACACAAGTTATTTCAAACTCAACACCAGCTAAAGGCTCTTTAGTTTCAGCATCTACTTTAACTATAGATATTTCTCCATCTATCTTATCATTTTCAAATTCAACTATAGCCATTTCATTTTCAACTAATTCAGTAACTACTAATTCATCTGATAAATGATAACCTTCTGGAGCTTCTTCTTCTGTGATCGCAACTCTTCCTACTGGTATATTTAATATTACTGGTTCTTCCTTAGTTATAACTTCCGTTTCAATATGATTATTCCATGGTTCAATACCTTTTATCTTTAGCTTTGCTCCTGGAACAATTTCTTTTGTATCTTTATCAATTTTAACTATTGATAAGTCAGTCTTTTTAACTTTATTTAATGCTTCTATTTCTATTGCTTGACCATCTTCTTTAATTTCAAAGTAATAAGTTTCATCACTTATAATATAGTTTCCATCATTAGAAATCTCTTTGAAATAATAGTTGCCAGCTTCAAGTCCTGTTACTTTAATTTTCCCATTCTTATCTGTTATATAAGTTCCAACTAAAGTATTTCCATTGTAAAGTTCAAACTCTACGCCTTCTAATACTCTTCCAGTTTCATCATCTTTCTTTATAAGTTCTACTTCTCCGTAGATTTTCTTGTTTTCAACTTCAATTTCAACTACTTGTCCTTCTTCGTTAATTTCTACTGTAAATACTTCACCATTAGTGACATAGTTCCAAAGTGGAGCAACTTCTCTTATTTCATATACTCCATATAAAGCATTTTTTAATATCTTACCTTCTTCATTAGTAGTTTCATACCAAGTGTTTCCTTTGTCAAAATCACTTATACATTTAATTTCAAACTCTACACCTTCTAGTGGTTTCTTAGTTTCTGCATCTACCTTTACAATAGATATTTCTCCGTCTATCTTATCATTTACTATTTCTGATGATAGAACTTTACCTAATAACTCTATTTCTTCAAAGTTAGTATTTCTATCAATAGAAAAATCAATAGGTTCTATTCTATTATATCCTTCTAATTCTTCTACTTCTACTAAACTGTAATCACCTTTTTTCAAAGGTTGCGGAGTGATAAATTCTCCATTTTCATCAGTTATAAATTCAGTAAACTTAATAGGCATTATTCCAATAAACTTAGTGAACTCTACTGCTTTATCAGTTGCTTTATCTATTATTTCAAACTTTACACCTTTTAGTGCTTCTTTAGTTTCACCATCAGTTTTAATTACTCTTAACTTCCCTTCAACTGGCTCATTTGAAATAAATTCAACTTCTACTTTATTATGAGTTGTAATACTTACTGGATATTTTAATTTACTTAAATAATAATTGTCTGGAGCTTCAAGCTCTTTTAAATAATATTTTCCATATCTAAGTTTACTTGTAACTGCAAATCCATTTGAATCAGTTATTACTTCTTCAATTAAAGTATCTTTAGCTATACCTAAAACATTCTCTGCATATACTCCAAATTTTACACCTTTTATTGGTTTATTTGTTTTTTCATCTAGCTTTACAATTTGTATAGAACCTTTTATAACATTATTTTTAATATTATAAGTATAAGTTTTTCCATCTTCTCTTATTTGAATATCCCATTCTTGATTAGTTGGTAAAAATCCTTCTGCTGGTTTAATCTCTCTTAACTTATAATCACCATAGTTTAATGAACCACTTATAGCATATCCATTTGTATCAGTAGTAAGTTCTTCAACTAAAGTTCCTGATTGATTGAAGATGCCAAAAACTGCACCAGCTAATTTAAGACCTGCTATTTCACTATCTTCTTTGTTAATTTCAACTCTACCTTTTACAATTCTATTTTGGTGAGTTAATTCGATAGTTTGTAAATGTTGATTTATAGTAACAAAATGCTCTTGCCCATTAAGTAAATACTTATTAGGTGCTTTTGTTTCCTTTACAATGTACTCTTTGAAAGGAAGTAATTTACTTGTTGCACTTCCATCAGCTCCTGTTACTAGCTTATCAACCACTTGGCTTGTTTTCTTATCTATAACATCAAACTCGGCACCTTGAAGTCTTTCGCCAGTTTCTTCATCAACCTTAATTACCTTTATTCTTCCTTTGATTATTTCGTTAGTATAATCTACTCTTTGAGTATCTCCACCATTAACAACAACTTTCTTAATCTCAGGATTTAAAATATGGCTCGGAAGCGTTTCTAGCTCCTTAATAAAATAAGTTCCTGCAATAACATTATCAAATACTAATCTTCCATCTGCTTCAGTTATAGCTTCAGCAACTTTATTATTGCAAGTTTCATCGCTAAATAATCCAAATTTAACTCCTGCTAATAAATTACCTAAATCATCTGTTTTAAATAATTCAATTCTACCAGTCCCTTTGAATTTAACTTGCAAATTAGCTTGTCCTCTTAATGGATCTTCCCAATACTTAACTAAATCCTGAACCCCACCACTACCGTTATATTTAAGTGCTGCTGGTTTTTGTAATGTAGTTGTTATTGTAATACCTTTTTCTCCACTATATCCTTTATTCGCTCTAACTTTAAAGCTTTCACCAACATTAAAAGTATTTTTATTATTTCCATCTAAATCAACAGTCCAAGCATTACTATCACTAGGAAATGTGAAAGTTCCTCTTGCCCCACTTGTGTTTATTTGAGGGGTCTCTTGATAATCACCTTTTGGTTCTGCATCTACTTTTCTTGGATTTATAGAAAAATTGTTAACTGGTAGTTCCTGATTATTTCCTTTATTTATAAGTTCCTGTAAATAAGGATATCCTGGATAGTTAGTTTGCCCTAATTGTCCCGTTATAACCCATAATGCAACTTGTGTATAGTATCGTGCATGTTCATCACTTATTCCATATTGCCCTTGTAAATCACCGCTATTTACAGGATATCCATGATATAAAATACTACTTATACTATCATTATGATATGGATCCCCACTGGGATAATAACTGCCATTTGGAAAGGTTAAATCTTTATTTAAACAATATGCAACTTCACCATCTATTGTTATTGGTGGTGCTATTACTGGATAGCCATTACTACTAACTAATGATAATCCCATTCCACTATTACCAGTAGCATAAGTTTCTATTCCATTTAGGTAATCTTGATATAACTCATTAAACGCTTCTGGCGTCATATTATTAACCATTACTTTATGCATCAGCTCAGAAGCATTTGCTTTAATACTTCCAAATGGTACTAAATTAAACATAAGTAAACAAGCCAATGTAAAACTTATTTGCTTTCTTAAAACACTCTTTTTTTTCCTTCCTTTCATAATAAAATTTTCTTTCATTTTCTCTATGAGAGAACAAAAAAAACTCATAGAATCCCTCCTTATAAATTTTTAGTGCTTAATTAAAAGCACTAAAAAAGCGATTTATAAAAATCGCTTTCTTACTACTTTTATTCATCATATGAAACATATACTCCCATGCTACAAAAACCGTTTCCTAAATCTTGAACTAGCACTGCAAATCTAGTGTAACCTTGAGCTTTTGCTCCATCTAAAAGCCTTCTACTTACACCTGAATAACCTATTTCACTATCCCAGCCTTGATCGGTACCTTGTAACTCAAATCCATTGCTAGTTAATGAAGAATCATATGTAAGCCCTATACTTTCTCCATAAGCTATAAGCCTTTGTTGTACTTCAGCTACACTTGGATAACTTGGAGTTTCAACTACTGGGGGCTGTGGTTGTGGGGCTGGTTCTACTGGTGGTGGAGTAGGTTGTACTGGTTCTTCCACAACTGGCGGTGTATAACTTGGCTCACTAGGTTGTTCAACTACTGGTGGAGCTACATACTCATTATTACTTCCACTACTATTTGAAGTATTATTACTACTTGTATCATTATTGCTTGTACTATTTTCAGTTGTATTTGAAGCTACATCCTTATTTTCTTCTGTAGCTTTTTCTTCTTCTTTTGTTTCTTCATCCTTTTTAGCTATTTCCTTTAGCTTATTATCTATATCCTTATTTACACTCTCTATTTCTTTTTTAGCTTTATCATATTCTTTATTTTTTACAAGCTCTTCTATACTTTTTATTTGTTGATCTATTAGCTTCTTATCTTCTTCTGAAAGTTTTTCTATTCCTATCTTTCTTAATTGCTCTAATTTATCCTTGACTTGTTTTTCTAAAGTATTATCTTCAACTACAATAGCTGCTTCCTGCTTCTTATCTTCTACTTTATTTCTATTATGTAATATCATAGTTCCTGCTACAGTTATTATTAATGCTCCTGCTACTGCTCCACTTATTGTCATTATCTTCTTATTCTTCAATATCTCTTTAATTTTATTTACTTTCACAAAAACACCTCTCATATTATATTACTTTTTATTAGGGGAGAGATTTCTCCCCCCTTTATAAACTACAGTATCTCCACTTAACTTTTGCAGCAACTTTGTAATCCTTATGCCGTTGAGTCTGTATTTTTCAACTTAAATTATACCATCTTTATCCTATTAGGAGTATCAAACGTTACTATTGGTGCAACTTTCTTATTCACAACTAAATCGCCATTTGCAGCTACTTTGTAAATAGATCTATTCACTTTACCAAAAGCTACATTTCCAATCTCCTGACTACATTCCCATTTAGTCTTTCTTAATATTTCTTTATTGTATTTATAATTGCTATCCTGAATATCTTTATATTCTTTTAAATTTCTCTGTATATACCTTCTAATAGTATCAATATTATGTCTTTTACTTAATCTTTTCTGTATACTAGAAGCGTCAACTCCTCTGATATACAAATATTCTATTAACTTTTTATCTTCTTCTGTTAATCGCATAACTCCCCCCAACCCATTAGACTGAACAAATATTAATTTCATATTGTATTTTTTATATGTTATATACATATAATAACATTTATTTGTTTTTTATGTCAACTACGAAAAACATTTTATATGCAATGTTTTTTATAGTTGACATAAGTGTTTTTTTCTAGCCTTTCTATCTCTTTATTGTTAAAACTATAATAGGAGGTACGGTTATGAGTTGGATAGTTTTAGGTCAGAAAATTAAAGCTTTTAGAAATATAAATAATATGAAACAACAAGATCTAGCTGATAAGCTTGGAATTTCAAGAACAACTTTATCATATTACGAAAATGGTTCTGTAGAACCTAACATTTATACATTATTAAAGTTAAGTGAAATCATGAATTGTTCTCTTGATTACCTCTTTGATATTGATAGTAAACCTGTTGAATTTGACTATTCATCGTATACAAAAAAAATAGAAACTAACTCAACTAACGATGATATAGACTTAACAATATCTTTATTGAAATCTCTTCTAAAAAAAGTAGAACGTACTTTTATAGAACTAGAGCAATCCAAAAAGAAAACTGATTTAATGTACGAAGAACTAAAAAGAACTAAAAATAGAATTTTAAAAATTGACGAATTATATAGCCAGCTAGACTCTATTAAAAATAATTCAGCTTCAATAAATAATACAGATACTGAAAATGCTGATGAAATAGTTCCTAATATCATTAATTTAGAAGAACAGAAAGAACGTAAAAAAACAACTTATAGATATATTGATTGTTTTGGTAATGTTGCTGCAGGAGATCCACGATGTGCTTTTGAAGTACTTCTTGACACATTTAAAATAAATTCTGATTTATTAAGTAATTCAAAAGAGTATTTCATTCTAAAAATTAGTGGTGATAGTATGAATGAAATCTTTGATGACGGAGAATACGTTTTAATAGAAAAAACTTCTGCAATTTATGATAATGATTTAGTTATTGCTATAATTGAAGGCGAAGCTACTTGTAAAAAAATTAGATTTTATGATGATGAAGTCAATTTAATACCTATGAGTACAAATCCTAATCACAAAACACAAATATATACTTCAAAAGAAGTTAAGATTTGCGGTAAGGTAGTAGGTAAACTTTCTGATTATCTAGAAAAAAGGTGAGTAATAGTTTAAATTACTCACCTTTTCATATTATATATCTATCTTATTAATCCTATCAAATCATAAAAATAGAATTTTCTATTTCTAGATTTAGAATTCGGATATATTATTCTTAGTTCAACTAATTTATTTAAATAATTATTTAATGTCGATGTTGGTATATCCAATCTTTCTTTAATAATACTAGAATTAAAAATAGGATACTCAAAAATTATATTTATAATATCAATAATAATTAAACTTTTAAAATTATCATGACAAATTTTTAGTATATCTTCATATAACTTATTTATCGCATTAATTTTTTCTATATCTTTCTCTAATTGTTTTATTGTTGAATCTATAAAAAACTTTATCCATTCATTTATTCCACGCTCTCCATCCATTCTATAGTTATTTAGTAATTGATAATATCTAAACTTATCTTTTTCTAAAGTTTCAGAAATAAAAATATTAGCTGAATCTATTAACTTTTTGTCATAAAGGAAAAATGGAATCAAAAGTCTTCCAACTCTCCCATTTCCATCTTTAAATGGATGGATAGTTTCAAACTGTGCGTGAATAATTGCTATTTTTATTAAATTATCTATACCTATACTATCATCATTTATATAATTCTCTAAATTTGACATATAAGAATTAACCAACTGTGGTTCAGGAGGAATATACGTTGCTTTATCTATATTAGCACCATTTTCACCTAACCAATTTTGTATAGTCCTATACTCTCCTGGTGATTTATTTCCCCCTCTAACATTACCACTTAATAAAATTTTATGTATCTCACAAATAAATCTAGTCGATATAGGAAGTTTATCTAATAGATCTACTCCATTTTTTAGTGCCCTAAAATAATTCATTGTTTCAACAATATCATTATTTCCTTTACCATCAGCTCTATATTCAAAAATATCATCTATTGTTGATTGAGTTCCCTCTATTTTAGAGGATTCTACAGCTTCCTTAAGTTCAAAAAGATTTAATAACAGTTCTTTTCTAATCTTTGAACTCTTTAACTTTTCATTGTATATTCCTAATTTCATATTAGCCGTAACTACACTATTAAATAGTGATCTAATATCTATAATATCATCTATAGGTAATTTTTTAGGTATATATGGTTTTGTTTTTGTCATATTTTTTCACCTCTTTTTGTTGTTACTATATTAATTATAACCATTTAAACATATTTTATCACTTTTTTGTTTTATTATAAATATTTCTCTAATAAAAAAATCCAAGGGCATTTTATAAGAATACCCTTGGAGTAAAATTCAATACTAGTAATCCATATATATTACTAATCAGGCATATCATTTACTAATTCATTAATAGAGTTATCATAATCTGTATTTTCATTATCTATTGATATTTCTTCATTCAATCTATCTAATACTTTTTCCACTATCTTATTAATATCTATATTAGAATGTGTATTAGTTGTTCCATTATTATTTGTCTTTAAAATTGCCCATTCTAAAACTATTCTTTCTAAGCTAACTGAATCACTTGAAAGATTTCTCTCTTCTTTGTTTTCTCTAACAATTTTCAAAGTTTCTTCTTCTATTGTATATGTCTTGCTTATTTTAGCCATAAACTCACCTTACCTAAAAATTTTAGTTCCTACAACATATAAGCCTTTTGCAGTTGCCATTTGTGGAGCTTCAATTAATACGCCATTATATATTTTCATTTTTTGAGCAGTTCCACCACCAAAATATATATCCATTTCCTCTGTATTAATCCAATAACTATCCACTTCTTGACCTATTTTTTCAGAAAGTATTTTATATCCTCTTTCTTTTAGTTTATCATAATCTCCAATATTGCTATCAATTTCAAATAATTCCTTAGACAAATTGTATTTATCATTCAATTCCCTTTGTACGTATTCAAGTGCAGTTTTGTTTCCTAATTCAAGAGATTTAGATTTTTTATCATTAAATTTCATTCCCTTATCAAAGTATGTAAATTCTGTTGTTCTAAATCCTACTGTAACCATTCCTATTGGTTTATTAGTAGTTGCTTGATTTCTTAATTCCCAAAGTAATGCTGCATCTGACTCTCTAAATATACTTATATCTTCTATCAAAATACTTTTAAACTTTTTAGTTATTCTATCTAATATCTTAATATTTTTTCCTTTATAAGCTTCTATAACTTCATTTAAAGTTCTTTTGTTATAAGATTTATTAGGAACACCTAACATTATTTTAACCGTATCTGCTACTGCTAATTTATTTAATAATGCATATAATAACTTTTCTGCTGTCATAGTTACTTTTGATTCCATATTATTAGCAGTTGGAGAATATCCCTCTACTTCAGCTAATATTCCAGCAAAATATTCTTCTCCATCTACTTCTAAATATATTGGATCTTTATGCTCTGTAAAGTCAATCTCTCTCCCTAAACTAACTATTGATTTAAAACAACACTCTTTAGTTTCTCCGTTATATACAGAAAATCCCTTTACATAACCTCTACCTATATCGCCCCCAATTACTTGTACTTTTTCATTAATATTATCCTTTTGCATATACTCACCTCATATTTATCTTTACTTAATTTCTATATTTAAAATTATATCAAATAAAAATTGATATGTCAATGCTATACCAATTTTTATTTGGCGCAAAAATTGGTATAGCATTTAATTATCAATTTAGACTCTTTTTAATATTGATATATCAATGTTATACCAATGTTTCATTGCGTAAATATTGCTATACCATTGATATATCAATTATCCCTTTCTATTGTATTGCTATAGCATGTATATATCAATATTTTTGTTGCTTCCTATAATTTATATTTTATTAAAAACTCTTCTAGTGCCTTATTTATTATTTCACCTATATTTTCATCTTTTTTATGTGCAATTCTTTTTACTGCTGCATATATTCCAGTATCTATTCTAAATGACTTTACATCTGTTATTCCACTTCTCATTTCTGTAATATTACTTGTACTCTTTTCATTATTTGACTTAACTAACTTGAGTAAATCATCTATGTTATCTATCAATATTTTTAGTTTAATTTCATCAATTTCATTACTTCTTTTTTCTTCTTTAAATATATTTCTTTTATTCTTATTATCGTCTTTTACTAAATTACAAGTAACCCCATCAGTAATATTACTTGTAATATTATCTATTAAAATATATTGATTGTTCATTTTCTTATAACCTAATCTAATTAATCTCTTATGAATAACTCTTTCATTTTCTCCAAATTCTTCTTTTTCAATCCTTACCATTGGTGTTCCACTTAATAATTCTTTATTTATAAATTCAACTATATTTTTTAAATTTTCTTTATTCCACTCCATTAACTCACCCCATATGTAATATTACAATAATATTATACCATTTTTTTACATATAATTAATTTTAAAATAAAAAAAGACCTTGCATTTAACCAAAGTCTTTAAAGGATTTTTCTATTTTTATACTATTCTCAATTTTTCTATTGTGCTTTTCTGCCTTCTTAGCAGCTTCACTGACTATATCTTTAATATTTTTAGTTTTAGTTATTGCAACTTCTTTTTCAACATTAAATAACAACGCTTTTTCTTCTAATAATTTATAATTTACACATCTTTCTTTAATAAAACTATTAAATTCTGTAACCTTTATGTATAACTTATTGGCTTGTCCTTGTATAAGCTTAGCATTACTATTTATAAACTCTAACTGATCCTTTAATAATTCCCTATACTTAATATCACAATCTTTATTAATATCCATATTAATAACTACATTGCTATTAACAGGTATCATATTATTTAAGTTGATTGCCCCTAGCTTTCCATCACTTAACTTAATAAAGTCTAGTTTATTTTTCATTTTTTCATGTTTAGGTTTAGGGGAAGTTAATGGTGCAAAATATTGAAATCCATTAACTTCTAAAACTATTCCTACATATGGTCTTTTTTCTTTTTTATTATTAGCAACCTTGCCATCATATTTTTTTAGATACTCAATATACTCATCTTTAATCCTATAAATTCTCATACTTCTTCTCCAAATTAATAAAAAAAGACAATCATAATTGATTGCCTTTACTTTTCAACTTCTCGCTTACTGGTGGAGATTCACCGCTTTTTCAACTTCTCGCTTACTGGTGGAGATTCACCGCTTTTATATTTACATTATAACACTAATAACAATAACAATCAATTGTTTTATATCTCCATATTAACTTCTTTTTCTCTTTTTTCATTTAATACATCTTTTATTTTAATATCAGCTTTAGTTATAGTATCTATCTTCTTTGCTATGCTCTTATATTTTTGAGTTAAATCTTTTATTTCATTTTCCTGATTTGCTATTTTCTCTTTTAACTTATTTATATCTACATTTGTATTTATTCCTAACTTATTCAACTCTTTTTCTGCATGCTGGTATAATTCTATTTCATCTTCAAATTTATTTTTTCTAAATATATTTTTCTTATTACCATACTTTTCATATATGTCTTTATATTTATTATATGTTATTAAATACTTAGATACATTTTTAAAGTTATTATTTTTTTCTTCAAGTGTTTTTATTAAATCTATTATATTATCTCTTTCATTTTTTATTTCATTTAATTTTTCTTTTAAATCAGTAGCAGATATAATACCTTCTTTCCTCAATATAATAATTGAGTTAGCTAGATCTTTAACTTCTTTTATTTTTTGCTTTCTCTCCACAAATATATTTTTATCTAATTTAATATTACTTATATCATCTATACTATCATTTTTTATATCTTTATTATTTTTAAATAGTTCTACTACCTCTTTTCTAGTTATTACCGTTTCACTCTTATTTACATCAATCAATTTATATTCTTCCACTAATGAATTTAATTCTATATAATCCTCTTTTATCTTTATACTTTCTTTATCTAACTTTATATAAATATCTTTAGCTGGTACTTTTATAATATAGTAATTTTCCTTTTCCATAAAAATAGAACTTTTATTAATTTTTAGATTTATATTTTTATTAGATTCTTTTATTCTTTCTTCTATTTTTTCTCTAGTATAATTTTCTCCTATTGTTTTTCCTCTGCAATATCTTTCTTGATTTGGTGCTTTAAAAGAAATATGTTTTCCTTCTTTAATTTCAAACCCTAAATTGTTCATTTCTTTTTTAAACTCTTCAAATGATTTTACATTATTTATTAATAAATCTATCGTTTCTTTTATCTGTGCTTTCCAACTTGTACCCTTTTTGAATTCTAAATACTCTTTATAACTCTTTCCTTTTCCTTTAGGATCTTCTACAATACTTAATCCATTCTCTTTACAAAGCTCATCACTTATTGCTCTTATTTCTTTAAAAACATTTTTATGACAATTAAACTTTCTATAAGTTGAATAACTATATGCATTAAAAATAATATGATTATGTATATGCCCTTTATCTATATGTGTTGTCACAACATATTCATGCTTACTTCCTATAAATTTTTCAGCTAATTCTATTCCAATCCTATGTGCTTCTTCTGGTGTAATTTTATCTTTTTTATCAAAAGATTGAATCATATGATATCCTAAATTTTTAGACTTTGTAGCTCTGTCACCTATTACAAAATTACAAGTTTCTTCAGTCATTTTAAACTCTAAATATGCAACTTCAGGAGCACAATTTCCTCCAGTTACTAATAGCTTTCCATCTGTTTTACTTTCGTCCATTATATAATCTAATGCTTTTTTTAAATTAGTTTTTATTGCTTTTATTTTAGTAACTGCCATAATTTCTTTTACTCCTTTCTACAATAAATTTTTATCTATTCTCTTTATAATAGCTTCTTTTATATAGTTATTACCTAATGTTTTTCCATTACAAAATCTTTGCTGATTAGGTGCTTTAAATGCTAAATGTTTTCCTTCCTTTATTTCAAAACCTCTATTAGTCATTTCAGTTTTTAATTCATCAAATGACTTAACTTTATCTATTAATTCATCAAGAGTATCTTTAATATAAGCTTTCCAACTTGTACCCTTTTCATTCTCTAACCACTCTTTATAATGCTTACCTTTTCCTTTAGGATTTTCTACAATACTTAATCCATTCTCTTTACAAAGTTCATCGTTTATTGCTCTAATCTCTTTAAATGTATACTTAGTCTTTCTAAATTTTCTATAACTTTCATAGCTATAAGCATTAAAAATAATATGATTATGTATATGCCCTTTATCTATATGAGTTGCTACAACATATTCATGCTTACCACCAATAAATTTTTCAGCTAGCTCTATCCCAATTCTATGAGCTTCTTCTGATGTTATTTTATCTTTTTTGTCGAAAGACTGAATTAAATGATGTGCTAAATTACTTCCATCTTTACTATAATCACCAATAAATTCTTTACACATTTTTTCTGTCATTTTAAACTCTAAATATGCAAATTCAGGAGCACAGTTTCCTCCAGTTACTAATAACTTTCCATCAGTTTTATTTTCATCTATTATATAATCTAGTGATTGCTTTAATTTTGATTTAATATCTTCGATTTTAGTAATTGCCATAACTCATTATGCTCCATTCTTATATCTTTTATATCTTCATCATATACTCTATTAGTTTCATTAACTCTCTTTGCAATTTGATTTATATTAACTCCAATTTTATTTATCTCTCTGATTAAATTTCTTATCTCTGTATAGTCTGTTTTTATTATATATCCATCAATTAGCATCTTCCTTGCATATGCTCCAAAATCATTTATCCCTAACTTATTCATTTTTTCTTTTATTATTTCATTTTCTTCTTCATTTACACGAAACTTTTTCTGAATATCCCTTTTTCTATTTTCCATAATTTATATTTCCTTTCTAAAAAGTAAATCTTTTATGATTTATTTTATTCGGGGGTTTGGGGGTATCCCTCAACAAGTAATTTAAAAATTAAGGTCTCTTTAGATTTTTAAATTAAAGAAAATGGGTACCCATTTTCTATGCTTGCTATCCTTCTCTCTATCTCTTATTATACTTTATTTCATTCATTTCATATTTAGAATTCTTAAGTGTTAAAGAACTAATCTGTAAGTAATGATTATCATATACTTGTAGTTTAAGTTTTTTGTCTATATATTCTTGTGGAACAGAATATTGATTTGATTTATAGGAAATCATACTTTGACGATTAACTTTAACACTTTTAGTGATGATAAGGTAGCAATTTCTTATTTGTTCTGTGGGAAGGTCAAGTAAGAAATCCTTTTCTTTTTCTAAATGTAAAACTGGAATTTTGCCAGTTGAAGTATTACATGTTCCATTGATTCTATTATTAAGTGTTGAAATTAATTGGTGTAATTCATCAAAATTGAGAGTTCTATTATAAGATCTAATTTCATCTAATAATTTCATTGGTGCTTCTACTTTAGCTTTTGTATTCGGTCTACCTGCTATGCAGGGACGTACTTTAAAACCATAATCATCAGCAAACTGTTGAAATTTATTGTTTACCTTTTCTCTTTGATAAGCTGTACTTAGTTGATCCATAACAGTTTTCATATTATCTGTTAATAATTCTTTAGGAACTCCGCCAAAGGCTTCAAATGATTCATTTAAAAATGAAAATACTACATCTTGAGTTTTTTCTAATGATAATCTATAAACTCTAAATCTTGAATATGAAAGTATTAAGACAAAAATATTTATGTTAATAACTTCACCATTACTTAAAACAAAATCAATATTTTCTTTCCAATCTAATTGTGCTTGTTGCCCTTTATCTGTTTCAAATATCATAGTAGACTTATTAGATATGTAACCTTTTTTTCTACGTTTAAAATAATCATTAAACTCAACATTGCTAGATATGTATCTTCTAAAAGAAGATTGTGCACAGTGAAGCCATGGTTATCTTTAAGATATTGCCACAGAACACGTTTATAATAAAATACTTGAATTGACTCTTCACTTAAAAGAGATTGTATAATAGGCTTAAAATCATCAATTGGTGATTTTCTATTTCGAGTTGTTGGTTTAACATATCCATTTAAATATTTGCCTACGGTACGGGTATCCACATCGAGTTCTCTTGCAATTTGACTTTTATTAACTTTCAAATTATTTACCTCCATAATTACTTTTAATTTATGAAGATCTACTAAAATATTAACTTTAATTTCTGAATTAACATTTACCTTTATAATCATAATTACCTCCGCCCTCTCTTTGGTAATTATACTTTATAAAGTTATTTTATTACATTCTTAAATAATCATTTATTTACATTTCTATCTTAGCACTTATACAAGGATATCCTCAGCATTACAGTAGGTGCCAAAGAAACTAGCAAGTTCTGGCTCGGAATGCTTAACGACCTGAAAAACCGTTGAGTAAAAGATGTCCTTTTCTTCTGCGTAGACAGACTTCCTAGCTTTAAAGAAGCTATCCAGGAAGTCTATCCGCAGTCAGAAATCCAAAGATGTGTCATCCATATACTGCGAAATTCTTTTAAGTATGTAAACTATAATGATCTGAAAAAGTTTTCCTCTGATTTCAAAGCATCCTATAATGCTCCTAATAAAACAGCGGCTTTATCAGAGCTTGAGAACATTAAGGAGAAATGTAGAAAGAAATATCCCTACGCTATCATCAGCTGAGAAAATAATTGGGAAGATGTAAGTTCCTTTTTCCAGTTTTCTAATAATATCAGGCATATTATGTACACGACAAATATCATAGAGGGATTGAACCACCAGTACCGGAAAGTCACGAAAACCAAAAATGTATTCCCAAGTGATGTAGCTCTGGAAAAGATGCTTTACCTTACCAGTTATATGTAAGAAAAGCAGGAATGGAGTTGGTCCAAAGCTAACCATTCCCGCTCTCTTTCTATGCTATCGGCATTGGTGCGATCGCCATAATATTCCACTCTATTCCAGAGGCCGGGTGTGGACAGTGCCTACAAAAAAGGCAATTAGTACAATGTTTTATTTGCCATGCAAAAAATTCAAAAAAGATATATAACATCCTCTCACATGGTTATACTGTAAGTAGAAAAATATATTCGACAACAACAGAATCAAAAATTCGGCAGCAAAATCTTACATATCTATTTCTTATCAGAAAGATTTACTTTTCCAAAGACACAAGAATTTTTACAACTTCAATAGAACTATTGTAATTTTTTTTAAAATCATCTTTATATTGCTTATTTTTCGAAAAACTATATAAAAAGGAATCAAATAATTTTTTTTGAAAAAACGCATGTCAACTTAAATATCAATCGACTGTTTATCATCGGATAATTAAAATAAACCAGATTTTATATTCCCTTCTATACTCATTCTCACTTCAAATGTCATTCCACCCTGCTCATTTCCATAAACCTCGATCTTCCCGCCATGCTCCCGCACGATATCACGCACCATTGCAAGTCCGAGACCCACCCCGCCAAGCTCACGGCTTCTTGACTTATCCACCCGGAAGAACGGTTCAAAAATCTGCTCTCTAAATGTCTCATCAATTCCATTTCCCGTATCTGCAACCGTCAGAACAACTTCATTCTTCTTTCTCTCTGCCGATACCGTAACACTTCCATCCGTATGATTATATTTGATCGCATTTTCTATAAGATTATAAAGCATCCGATAGATCAGTATATCACTTCCTGTCAGAACCAAATCTTCAGCTTCCCCCTCTTCTTTTTCATCTCTCATACTCTGCGACTTCTGTATCAGTTCAACGTTCTTCTCTTGCGCCAGCGGTTCCAGATCTGTCAGCACTTCCTCTATCAACCCGTGAAGTTCAATCTTGTCGTTGCGTGCTACCGTCTGCAGTTCACTCATATCCAAAAGTGTTCTGACTAGCTTGCTAAGACGCTCGTTCTGTTCTGTCACCATCTGAATTGTCTCTTCCGCCGCCTCTCCACTCTTCGAATAATCCATCGTATGATAGAGATCTAACTGTGCTTGGATTAATGCCAAAGGAGTCCTCAACTCATGCGCTGCATTTCCGGTAAACTGACGTTGCATCTCAAATGATTTCGAGAGACGCAAAAGCATTTTGTTATAAGAAGTACGAAGTCTATCTAGTTCTAAGATCTTATTTTCTTCAATCGTATAATCCGTCAGATCCTGTGCCTGGACTTTTTCTACCGTCTCTGAAAATTCTCCGAGTGGTTTCAAGGCCTGGCCACTGACAAAATAAGTCACTGCTCCGCCAAACAACGCCACAACAGCAGTAATCAGGAGACTTCTGTTTCTATAATCAAATTTTGAATTATAAATCTTCGTAGCAAACTGAGCCGCAAAATCATCCCACTCATTATCCGGAATGTCAATGTACACATCTTCCGGTGTTCCACTTTGATCGGTAACCGTCTCCTGAAGCGCGTCAAAATAATAGACTCCGTTCTTATATAAAAGAAATGTAAGACATCCACACAACACGGTGATCAGCACTGTCGTCAAAATCGTCAGTCTCCACTGAAGTGATATTTTTCTCATGCTTTTCCATATCCTCCCATATTATAACCTTCACCGATCTTATTCACGATCGGATCATAACCGAGTCCCGCTTTCAGCTTCTTTCTCAGAGAAGACATATGCACTCTGATAGAACTACTGAAACTGTCCAAAGAAGAATCCCAGACATGCTCGATCAACTCTTCCTGACTGACCGGTCTTCCCTTATTCAGAAGAAGGTACTCCAGGATTCCGTTCTCTTTCCTTGTCAATTCAACCAGATTTTCCTTTGCATACGCTACCCGCTCTCTTGTATCAAAACGAAGGTCGCCGCATTCCAAACAGACATTTTTCTGTATGAATTTTCTTCTTGTCAGACTTCTCACACGAGCTTCCAGTTCTTGCAGGTGAAATGGTTTTTCCATATAGTCATTCGCTCCTGCATCTAGCCCATCAACCTTATCTGCAATCTGACTTCTAGCAGACAAAATCAGTACCTTTGTCTCTTCATTTTCCTTACGAAGTTCTCTGAGCATCTCCATACCGTCCATCCCCGGCAAGTTAAGATCCAGCACGATCAGATCATACATTTCCGCATAGATCATGTGCAATGCTTCCTCTCCGTCATTGCACACATCTACCTCATACCCAGCCTGGTGCAGACTTTTCGCAATTATACCACACAATTTCTTTTCATCTTCAATAACTAATAATCTCAATTTATTTTTCTCCATTTTCTTAACAAGAATTTTACACCCCCTATTGTATAATGCAAATATCGAAAGGTCAATAAACTGACTTTGAACATTGAAACAACATTGAAAGGAGTATTTTAATGAGAGCTGAAAAAGCAACACAGATTCTTTTACTTTCAGCCGGTCTTGTACTTTTCCTTGGCGGAATCTTCCGCGGAGAAGCTGCTGTTGTACTTAGTAAGGCAATAAAATTATGTATGGAGTGTGTCGGAATTGGATAAGAAAATAAAATCAAACAAAAACTTTCTAGTCCGCTTCCGCGGATGGATTCAGGCAGCTGCAACGCTGCTGACCAACATTCACATCCCGAATCTATTTAAAGGGAAAATCTATCAAGGAAATGTAAAGACACTGTGTGTACCGGGGCTGAACTGCTACTCCTGTCCTGCTGCCACAGGCGCATGTCCGATCGGAGCTTTCCAGGCTGTAGTCGGTTCTTCAAAATTCAAGTTCACCTACTACATCACCGGATTTTTTATCCTGTTAGGAGTGCTGTTAGGACGATTTATCTGCGGTTTCCTCTGTCCATTTGGATGGTTTCAGGATCTGCTGCATAAGATTCCAGGCAAGAAATTTTCCACCACAAAACTGAAACCTCTGCAATATCTAAAATACGTGATCCTGCTCGTCTTTGTGATCCTGCTTCCGGCATTTGTGACCAATTCACTTGGTATGGGAGATCCTTTCTTCTGTAAATACATTTGCCCACAGGGTGTACTCGAAGGTGCGATTCCACTGTCACTTGCCAACTCAGGAATCCGTTCTGCACTCGGACATCTTTTTACATTTAAATTCACGATCCTTGTGCTTTTCATTGTCCTGAGTATCCTGTTTTACCGTCCATTTTGTAAATGGATCTGCCCTCTTGGGGCCATTTATTCTCTGTTCAACAGAGTATCATTTCTTAAGATCCAAGTGGATCATGAGAAATGCGTAGGCTGCCAGAAATGTAGTCGTGTCTGCAAAATGGATGTCAATGTGGTAGACACACCTAATCATCCGGAGTGTATCCGTTGCGGAGAATGTATGAAAGCCTGTCCGACTGATGCGCTCTGCTATCATTACGGATTTTCAAATAAGAAACAGACTGACAGTAAATAAAATAAAACCATTAAAAGGAGATTTAAAATCATGAAAAACAAAACACTCAAAATAAACTCAATGAAATTAAAAAAGGTAATTGCTGCATCACTTGCCATTTCCGTGCTTTTTGCATTCACAGGTTGTGGAAGTTCTTCTAATTCTTCATCAACTGACAACAAGAAACAGGAATCCACTTCTACAGCAGACGCTGGCAGTACAGATGAACTGAACGAAAAACTGAATGATCTTTACCAGCAGGAGAATCAGCTCTTTGCTGATCACAAAGAAGCCTGGGACAAAGCATTTGGCTTTATGAGCAAGAACACTTCTGGAGATTCTATGACTGAAAACTATGCGGACTCCCTTGCAAGTGCAGTAGACTCAAACAAAGATTCTTTCTCAGAAGAAGAGTATGATACCCTAAGCAAAGACATTGAAACAATCCGCGGTATCGAAAAAGAGATTGCAAAACTTGAGAAAAAGATTTCTGCCTCTAAATCCTCAGATAGTGCTTCCTCCAAAACTGATGAATCCACAGACGTGTTCCATGATTTCAAAGGGAAAGATCTGGATGGAAATGCCGTAGATGATAGTCTTTTCGCTAATAATAAAGTCACAGTTGTAAACTTCTGGTTCAGCGGATGTAAACCTTGCGTCGGAGAGCTCTCTAAGCTGAATGAGTTAAACGAGACACTTAAGGAAATGGGCGGTGAAGTTGTCGGTATCAATACAGACACATTAGATGACAATCAAGATGGTATCAAAGAAGCGAAGGAAATCATGAAAGCACAGGGGGCTTCCTACAAGAACCTGACTTTCGATTCTGATTCAACAGTTGGAAAATATGCCGGAAACATCATGGCATTCCCTACAACAATTCTTGTAGATAAAGACGGAAATATCGTTGGTAAGCCTCTGATGGGTGGAATCGATGATCAGTCAAACTACGATCAGCTGATGAAACAAATCCAGTCCGTGATCGATCAGAAATAATTTATCTTATAAATAAGGATTGCTATGGGAGAGTAGATAGATTTTGTACAATATAAGCATAGATGAAAATTACTTTAGTGATAGACATCTATGCTTATTTTTTTTATGATAGGTTTGATTGGTCAACGAAGATAGATTTGGGATAAAACGCCCGTTACACAAAGTGTTGACCAACACATCCTATTCAATATTCGATTAAGCAAGTTGGGAGAAACACCCGTGTAAATAACAAATATGAATCAATAGGATGATGTTGGAACCAATCGTAAATAACATATGGAGATGATTAATAATGATAGGAATTGGAATTGATATTTCTAAAAATAAAAGTACAGTGTCTGCAATAAATGATACTGGAGAAATCATTATGAAACCACAAGAATTTAAACATAGTGAGAATGAACTTAATAAGCTTATTCAGTGGATTAAGGATCAAGAAGATACAGTGTTCGTAGTTATGGAATCTACAGGTCATTATCATTATCCAGTATTGAAGAAGTTATATGAAGAAGGGATATATGTTAGTGTAGTTAATGCTTATCTAATGAAAAAATATGGGGATATAGAGATTAGAAAAGCTAAAACAGATAAAAAAGATGCTATTAGAATAGCTAAATACGCTATTGAAAAAAGATTTAGTCTTAAGAAATATGAAGGTGAAGATGAAAAATATAATGATTTAAAGTTTTTATCGAGACAATATAATCAAATAGTTTCAATACGAGTAAAGGCAAAGATACAATTTAACAATCTTCTTGATGAAATTATGCCTGGAATTAATAAAATTTTAACTAGAACAACAGGAAATTCAAGCAAGATATTATATGATTTTGTTGAAAAGTATGAACACTTTGATAATATCAAACGTAAGGGTGAACAAAAGTTTATAAAAGAGTATTCAGCTTGGTCCAAAAAGAAAGGATACCGTAATGGAGCAGTTAAAGCACTAAAAATATATGAATTGGCCCAAAACAGTATCACAACTAGATCTGCTAATAATTCTACATATATTGCTCTTAAAAATTGTATTAAAATTTTAAGAGAAACTGAAGAATCTAGCAATTCTATTTTAACACAGATGCAAACAATTGCGTACACATTACCGGAATATAAAATTGTTAGGGAATTAAAAGGTGTTGGTGATAAGCTTGCACCAAGCCTAATTGCTGAAATTGGAGATGTTAGAAAATTTACAAGTGCTAAAGCATTGAATGCTTATGCCGGAAATGATGCACCTCCACATCAATCAGGTCAATTTGAAGGAACTAAAAGACATATATCAAAACGTGGTTCTTCTAGCTTAAGAAAAGTCGGATACGAAATAATGATGGCTTTAAAAGTTACAAAACCAACTGAAGATAATGCTGTTTATGAATTTATGATAAAAAAAGAATCCGAGGGAAAAGCAAAAAACGTGGCTAAAATGGCTGCTCTTAATAAGTTCTTAAGAATTTATTATACACGCGTTATGAATTTATATAAAACATTGTAATAGCTAGTCCACTTAATAAAGCTACTATGAAGTAGCTTTATTAAGGTTACACTTTTTTAGGTATATTAAATTAAAAATAATAGTTGACAAATTATTAGCAAGTTTGTGTAAAAAACAAATCTATCTACTCTTTTTTTTGTATGATTAGTTGGTAGATTTGGAATAATATACTATATAAATTTTAGGAGGATTTTCTATGGCAAGAAAAAATGATATCAATTTTGATTACAATTCAGAGATAAAAAAGTGTAAAACAATCGATGACGTTCTTGGAAAGAACGGATTAGTTCAAAGATTAGTTAAGGATGTACTAGAAAATATACTTGAAGCAGAAATGGATGAACATCTTGGTAGAGATAAATACCAACGTCAAAGCGATATTGAGCCTGGCGAAAGAAATTATAGAAATGGATATAGCCAAAAAAATCTAAGAAGTTCATTTGGAGATGTTGATCTCGATATACCAAGGGATAGAAAGTCTGAATTTGAACCTCAAATAGTAAAGAAATATGAAACTGTTTGTAATGAATTAGATAAAAAAATAATTTCTCTTTATGCTAAAGGTATGACTACTAGCGATATTCAGGCTGAAATAGAAGATTTATATGGAATAACAATCTCACCATCAATGGTTTCTAAAATAACAGATAAAGTAATAGCTACCGCTACCGAATGACAAAATAGAATGTTAGATAAAATATATCCAATAGTTTACTTAGATGCTATGTACTTTAAGGTTAGAAGCAACGGAAAAATAGTTAATAAAGCTGTATATATTTGTTTAGGATATACGATGGAAGGATATAAAGATATTCTTGGACTATGGGTTGATGAAGCCGAAGGAGCTAAGTTTTGGCTAGGTATTTGCAATGACTTAAAAAATAGAGGTGTAAAAGAAATCTTAATTGCTTGTATGGACGGACTTAAAGGGCTACCACAAGCTATTCAGACCGTATTTCCATCAGCTAATATAAAAACATGTATTGTTCATCAAATAAGAAATTCTATAAAATACATAGCTTCAAAAGATAAAAAATCATTTATGAAAGATTTAAAAGAAGTTTATAAAGCTCCTACTGAAGAACTTGCGTTAGCGCAGCTAGACAAACTAAAAGAAACTTAGGTAAATAGTTATGGAATGGTTATAGATTCATGGTATAACAACTGGAATAACTTATCTACTTTCTTTGATTTCTCACCTAGAATAAGAAAAATGATCTATACAACTAATGCACTTGAAGGATTCAATAGACAGGTACGTAAGTATACTAAATCTAGAACTATATTTCCTACAGATGAATCTCTAAACAAGTGCGTATATCTAGCGACTATGGAAATTATGGAAAAATGGACTCAACCAGTTCCAAACTGGGGTGCTACGTTAGCGGAGCTAACATTATTCTTTACTGAAGAATTAAAAGATGAATTAGCATAATAGCTTGTAATTTTTATAAATTTTATGCATATTATCTAACTTTTGTTAAATAATATAAAAGAACAGAAAAACACATTATTAGTATTTCTAGATAATAAAAAAAATATTACTGGAAATCAAAATTTCCAGTAATATTTGATTTATAAGAAACTATATTACACAAAATTATCTACAGTATCTGAATTATGCGAAGATAGAACTTAGCAAAAAAACAGCTACAATAGTTTATTTTGTAGCTGTTTTGATTTTATTAAAACAATGGAATCATCTTCTTTCTGGAGTTATTATTAATTGAGTTATTCAATTAAAATTTGAGTACTATTATTTGCAGTTAATTCCTTCTTAGGTAATTCAATATTTAAAACGCCATTATCAAATTTAGCTTTAATTGAATCTTTATTTACATTGCTAATATAGAATGCCCTTGAAACTAATCCATAGCTTCTTTCACGTCTTATATAATTATCTTTCTTTTCTTCAGATTCATTATTTCTTGTTGCAGAAATAGTTAAATAGTTATTATTATAATCAATTTTTATATCTTCTTTCTTAACACCAGGTAATTCAGCATGAACAATGTATTCCTCTGGAGTTTCCTTTATATCAGTTTTGAAGCTTCCACTAGAATTAAATTTTGATAACATATCATCATTAAAGAAATCATTGAACATGTCATTAATTGTTAATCCTCTATTATTTTCTCCATTATTAAATTTAAAAGGTACTAAACCAAACATACAAAGACCTCCTTATACTAAAATTCTAAATTTTAATTTAGCTAATTGAACTTACTCCCTAAAGTAATAGTTAGGAATGAAGTTCATTTAATAAATTAATTTTGTGAAAGTTCAAAAGTAGTTTTTAGTAAGCTTAATTGAATTTTCAGTGTGAGAAGTTTATTCTTTATTTATTACTTCTCTTATCTCTTTGTACAAGTACATTATAAGATTAAAGTCAAAGAAAGTCAAAGTTAAAAGTAAGGAGATTTAGTTTGATTTATTTAGAAAATTAAAGAGTTAGTTTGATAAATTTTAATTTTAAATAAATATTTATATATTTGAAGAAAATTAAATAAAAATGATTAACAACGTTAGTTTTAGGACTTGATTCTTCATTATTTAATGAAGATGGACTTGCTGAATAAGTTTGAAATAAAGTATATTAATTAAAAAATAATATTTAAAGAAAAGAAATCAGCTGCATAGTTATTTTTGCAGCTGATTTTTGCCTAACTCAGAAATTTCTTTTGGAGATTCCTTCATACCTCTTGCAATCCATTCATTAATCCAACCAAATAAGCCATAGGCAAACCATGCACTAGTATATGCTTGTAATGAATCCTGTTCAGGTTTAGGGCCACAAACAGATTTAATATTATCCAAAACTAAGTGAAATAAATTAGAACTATAAAGAAGGGTGTAAAATTCACTATACTTATAATAGTGTCCAAATAAGCTTTCTACTAATAAATTAGGATTATTACTTTGCTCAAATTCAGTTCCCCATTCTTGGATTAAACGAATTAAATATTGCTTTAATACATCTTCCTTGTTAGAAAAGTTGCGATAAAATGAAGCTCTTCCAACTTGGGCTTCTTTTACAATAGATGTTATTTTAATTTCATCAAAAGCATTATTTTTCATTAATTTTATAAGAGCTTGAGTAATTTGATTTTTCACATAGGAATTATTTTTTTCATTATTCATGTTGATACAAAACCTCACATTATGTCTCATTTTTATCGAATATATTGCCTTGAAAACAAGTGTATGATACACTTGCGTCACAAACATGATACAGATGTATCACAGGTGAGTCAAGGGGGAGAAATGGTGAAAAAAATATTAAAAATAATATTAATAATAGTATTAATTATGTTTTTATTGGTAATAGGTCTATTAATTATATTGAAAAATCTAGCAGCTAAACCGGTTAAAAGTGATTACTATAACTATGTTGATTCATGGGGAGTATTAGAGAAAAAATATACAAGTTATGGAGAGTTTAAAGTTAATTCTATAGAATTTGAAAGCAATGAAGAATTATTTGATAATTATAAAATTTGGTATCCAACTAAATTAGAAGAGAACAATAATGATAAATATCCAGTTGTAGTATTTGCAAATGGGACAGGGGTTCCATATCAAAAGTATGGAGCAACATTTGAGCATTTAGCTTCTTGGGGATTTGTAGTAATAGGAAACGATGATGCTAATTCTGCAAGCGGTAAATCTTCATCAATTACATTAGATTATATTTTATCATTAAATAGTAATGAAGAAAGTATATTTTTTAATAAATTAGATACAGCAAATGTAGGAATTTCAGGACATTCACAAGGAGGTGTAGGAGCAATAAATGCTGTAACTGAATTTGATAATAGTAATGTATTTACATCAATTTATACTGCAAGTACAACATCGATTGAATTAGCTAATGCTCTTGAATGGAATTATGATGTAACCAAAATATCAATACCTTATTTTATGGTAGCAGGTACAGGTAAGGCTGATGCTGAAACAATAGCACCGCTAGATTCTATGGTTAAAAATTATATGAATTTAAATAGTGATATTAAATCAGTTATGGCAAGAAGAAAAAATACTGATCATGGGGACATGCTCCTTTATGCTGATGGCTATATGACAGCTTGGTTTAGATATACTTTAATGAATGATGAGGAAGCTAGCAAAGTATTCTTAGGAGATTCAGCTGAAATATTAAGTAATTCAAATAATTGGCAAGATGTAATGATTAAATAGAAATAAATATATTGATTATGAAGTTGGATATACTAAAAAGGAATATATTATTATCCATAAAATGCAATAATGTTATCAGTTTAATATGATAATATTATTGCATTTTTTTGTTTAAAAATATATTTACATCTCATTACTTATTTCGACAAAGTGAAGTGATGATATTTGTTATAATTAATAAAAATAGGTAAAAATAAGTGAAGTGATAATATGGAGGAAAGCATGGTAAATTATAAAGATGTTTTTAGAAAAATACCTAAACCAGTTTTGTTTATAAAGTATGAATTAAACAAAGATAAGAATACTACAATGAAGATAGAATTTATTAATGACGAAGCACTTTCATTTTTTAATAAAACTTCTGATAAGCTTATCCATAAAGATTTCTTTGATGTTTTACCAGAATTTAAAGATGACAAGAACTTTATAAATAGGATAGAGAGTATAGAGAATGATAATATAGTATGCACTAAATATATTAGAAGTTTAGTGAATTTTATTAGCATTACTATACAAAAAATAGATGAAAAATATTTTGCTTTTTATTTAGAGTATTGTATAGAAAAGAAAATTTTTGATGAAATTAATGAGCTAGGTAATATTTTCTTTATAAAAGATAGAGAAAATAGATACATGTATAGTAGTGATTTATATAATGAATATGCAGGGCATCCAAATCTTGATATGTATGGATTAACAGACTTTGATGTATATTCAAAAGAGAATGGAGATTTATACTTCAATGCAGCTAAAACCTTCATTGATTCAAAGCAACCATATAGTAAAGAGATTAGTACATTAAATAATACTGTATATATATTAAATAGATATTCAATATATAGTAATGGTGAGGTTATAGGTATTATAGGAATTTTTGAAAGTGTTATAGGGAAATTAGAAAAAATATATGATGGTGGTATAATGACTAAAATAGTAAATGATAGCCTAGAACATATAATTTTTAAAGATATGAATGGTGTGTATTTAGATTGTAATGATAGTTTTTTAAAGGATCTTAAACTTAAACATGAAGATGTTATAGGGAAGAGTAGCTTTAATATATATGGTTTAAGTGAAATAGAAGCTAGTATACAAAAATCAGATTTAGAAGTAATTAAAGAGAAAAAGAGAAAAATATATAATGAAGAAATTACTATTGATGGACAGGTTAGAGAATTTGAAGTTATTAAAGAGCCATTTTTGGATAGTTACAAAAATTTAGTGGGGATTATTGTAACTGGAAGAGATGTTACTCATAGAAGAGAAATTGAAAAAATGCAACAAGGGTTTTTTGCAAATATATCTCATGAATTAAGAACTCCTTTAAATTTAATTTTTGGTTCATTGCAACTAATTAAAAGTGTTGAAAAGGAAGCTTTAGAAAAAAGAAATTCCTTAAATAAGTATATAGATATAATAGACCAAAACTCCAAAAGATTATTAAAGTTGGTTGATAATTTAATTGATTCTACAAGAATGAAATGTGGATATTATGAATATAAGCCTAAAAATTATGATATAGTGAGTTTTGTAGAAAATATTTCAATGTCAGTAGCAGACTTTGCTAAACAAAATAATATAGATTTAATTTTTGATACTGATGTTGAAGAAAAAATAATGGCTTTTGATTTAGAAAAGCTAGAGAGAATAATGCTTAATCTCCTTTCAAATAGTATAAAATACAATAAGGCACAGGGGCAAATAGAAGTATTGCTAAACGATTGTAATGATACTTTTGTTATAAGAGTAAAAGATACTGGAGTTGGGATACCAAGTGATAAATTAATGTATATATTTGAAAGGTTCAGGCAAGTTGAAAATAGGTTTAATAAGTCTACTGAAGGTAGTGGAATAGGATTATCGCTTGTAAAAGATTTAATTGAAATACAGGGGGGAACTATAGAAGTTAAAAGTGAGTTAGGTGTTGGAAGTGAGTTTATAATAAAGTTACCTGTAAAGATTTTAAGTGATGATAGTAATATTGATAAGGTGTATTTTAATAATGATTATCATGATTTGGTTAAGAGAATGAATATAGAGTTTTCTGATATATATATAGGAAATGATTAAGATGTAATAGCTTCTTATTAGGTAAAATAATGGTTTTGTTTTAAAATAGTGTTGAAATTAGCATAACAAAAAAGGATGTCCAAATGAACTGCCCCCTGTCAAGTAGACAGGGTAAATAATATAAAATTATGCTGCTAAGGTATGGCTTCTATATTCGATAGGAGCCATGCCTTTTAACTTCTTTTGTAATCTTTTTGTATTATAAAATTTTATGTATTCATCAATAGCTTGCTCAAGTTCTTCGAAGGTTGAAAACTTTCTTAGATAGTACATTTCAGATTTTAAAGTACCCCAAAAAGCCTCCATAGGTCCATTATCAATACATCTGCCTACTCTAGACATACTTTGTACTGCATTAATTGAATTTAATTTAGCTTTGAAGGTTTTGCATGTATACTGAAACCCGCGGTCACTATGGAATAGTGGCGTTGCCGTCGGATTAACTTCAATAGCCTTGTCTAATGTATCAAAAACTAATTTATTATTGTTAGATTTACCTAATACATACGAAATAATACTATTATCACCAAGATCTAGTATTGCACTTAAATAAGCTTTACTTCCATTAGTTAATTTAAATTCAGTAACATCTGTTAACCTTTTTTCGTTTGGATTCTCAGCTACAAACTCTCTATTTAATATATTTTCAGCTGTAATTTGTGGAGTACTTTGAATATATCTTTTCTTTCTTCTCCTAATAACGGCAGTAAGTTTTACAGATTTCATAAGCCTGTATATACGCTTATGATTATAGTTTGAATTTAGCATTCTATTTATATTTAACGTTATACGGCGATAGCCATAAATTCCTTTAACTTCAGAGTATAATTTAATAATTTCATCTAAAATAACTTTATTTTCTTTATCTCTTTCAGTTGCGGAACGATTTAACCACTTATAATAAGAAGCACGTGCAACTTCAGCACATTTACATAGTTCAGATATTGAATACCCTAATTCATGTAATTCTTTAATTGCAATATACTTATTGGTAGATGAAGTAGTGTATTTATCTACCTCCTTTCTATCTCTTCTAATTTTTTTAAGAAATCATTCTCCAGTTTTAAACGCCTATTTTCTGCTTCTAAAAGTTTTAATTGTGCAGAGAATTTTTCTGATTCACTTAATTCTTCAAAGGCTTTATTTTTACCACGTCTATCGACTAGCGCGTCATATCCATCCTTATTATATTTTTTTACCCAAGTATAAACTTGTTGATATGAAACATTAAATTTATTAGCAGTTAAATTATAATCGTGAGCGTTAGCAATGCAAAATGCTACTATTTCAATTCTTTCTTTATAAGTAGTTTTTCTTCCATTAGTCATAATTTTATCTCCTTTGTTATTTTGAGATTTAAATATCTTATGACCATTATTATACTGCTTTATCCATCTTTCGAGAACACTTGGAGCTGAAATGCTATAACGCATACAAATATCCGAAAATGAACCAGTACCTTTTAGATAATCTTCTACAGCTCTCAATTTAATGGCTGAATTATAAAATGTATTTGTCTTACTTGTTATTAATCCCTGAGGTCCAAAGGTTTTATATATACGTATCCATGCTCTAATAGTATTCTTATTAACACCTAATTCTGTAGCTGTTTTAATTACAGTAATTTTCCCAGCTAAATAATCTTCAACAACTTTAAGTTTAACTTTAGATGGTATTTTAGCTTTTCTTCCCATAATAAAATGCTCCCTTTATAGTTACAGTTTTATTATTTAAACTGTCTACTATAAAGGGAGCATATCACTAAGGACTTCTTACCTTTTTGATTTATTAGACTAATAATTTAAAATCAATCCAATCACCAAACATATTACTTATATCGTCTATAGCTTCATTAATAGAATTATATTTATAACTTCTTTCATTTTTAAAATTTATATACCACCAACTGCTCTTATAATATTCAACTTCTATAAATACAAGTTCATTTTTAATAGAATTTCTTGCTCTAAATTCACAAATTTTTTTTCTCATAATATTACCTTCCTTAACTATACTTAATCTCTCCAATATTTTTTCTTATATCTATGAAGTCCTTCAAAAGTCATTGTTTCATTTACTTTATCACAATATTCTTTATAGGTTAAAAGTACATATATACTCATTTCTATTCTCCTTTACTTTAGGCAAACAATGAGTTATAATCTTATTGTGAGTAAGGGTGTAACTTCATTGTTATGCCTTTTTTTATTTATACAATTCCTTTTTCTTTTAAACTTGTATAATCATCACCAATTATTAAATGGTCTAATAATTCAATTCCTAATAAATCCCCTCCGTCCTTAATTCTTCGTGTTATTGAAATATCTTCTTTACTTGGTGTAGTGTCGCCACTTGGGTGATTATGTGCCAGTATTATACTTGCAGCATTACTTAGAATAGCAGGTTTAAAAACTTCTCTTGGGTGAACCACACTAGCATTTAATGAACCTATACATATAGTGCTTATAGATGTTATTTTATTTTTAGTATCTAATGTTAATAATACTAAATGCTCTCTATCAACTCCATCTAAGTATTCAGATACTATTTTATAAACATCTTTAGGTGAACCAATATTCTTATTATCCACAAGCATACTTTTCACTTTTTCCATCTTAATAGTTACAATATTAATTCTGTTCAAAAAATCAATTCCTTTCTTTTTAAATTAACACCCTGGTTTAAAATCCCATGTGTTGTTGTTTTTTTGTTGAGCCTAAGACTACATATTGGAGTGAGTTGTAAAGGAAAATGTAATAAAAATTTTTGGCTGCTAACTGCAGATCCAGTTGGCAGACAAAAAATTTTATGGAATGGCTTTACAACTTGAACGGAAATATGATAGGCTGGTGCTTCAAAAAAACAATATAAAAAAAAGAAGTCCCAAAGGACTTCTTACCTATTTGGATGCACTCCATCGGGTACCCGCTTATAGTAAAAATAAGTTTAGTTATTCTTTGCTTTAGCTTGGTCGCTCGGTAGATGGAACAAGCTAAGGCAATAGAATATCTTAACTTATTGAAACGTTATAAGTGGGTGATGGGATTAGTGCCAGGATATTTAAATCAAATAAAATAAAGTTGTTGCTCTTATTATATTTTATATTCGCTTGAATCTTCACTTTTAATAATGAACTGCTTTTCATCATTCTCAATTTTATATTCAAATTTCTCCATATCATTCTTAATTTCTTCTTTAGTTGAATTTCTCATATCTTCATTCTTATTAATCATAAATATTTCCCTCCATATTTTCATTTAAAATTGTGATGTTAATGCTAATTCTTGTGTTAATAACTCTCCTGATACAATGTGATTGAATAATGCAAAATTACTTTTACCTTTTTTATCTTGAATCATCACAAATCTATTATCTTTATTTAAAGTTTTATCATAAGCTTTGTGGAATATATTTTTAACTATAGGACTATCAAAATTCATATCGCTATATTTCAATTCCAATCTTTCCAATAATGATTTATTTTCAACTTTTATATAATCTAACCATATTACACTTTCATCTATTTCTGATTTATTATATAACCTTAAATAGTTTCTAGGCTCATTATCTTTTACTGTAAATACTATTCTATCTACAGATCTTCCCTTTTTAATTTTTTCTTTTATCTTTATTTCCATGATTCCTGTAGAATTTATTTCATCAATACTTCTCTTTAGTATATTGGTTTCAAAAGAATTAAATGTTTTATTTTTATCTCCTAACTGCAACATATCTCTTAATTCTTGAACTGAAAATTCAATATCTCTTTTTGCTCCAGTCCAACTTCTCAATATTATGTAAAACCTTTGAGCATAAATACCTTTTAATCTATATATAACTTGTAAAGCATTTTGAGTATGACCTAATCCTAAGTCAAAAAGATATTTATATAGTTTAGCTGGAACAACAACTTGATAATTTCCAGTTTCTTTTTCTATATAAAAGTGGCTTATTAATGAAGCTATCATCTTAGCCCTAACTCCATCTCGTGTAACTGTATCAAATGTAATACTGCAATTACTTAATGCTGAAAAGGTTTCTTTTAAGGAGTTTTCAGTTCTATCATTTTTTCGTTTAAAAATTTCATTAAAATCTTCAGGAGTTAATTTACATGTTAAAGTTTCTATCTCACATAGACTTTTCCATTTTAATATATCATCTTCACTAAGTTCAGTTTTCTTATTTTCAGCTATTATATATTCTTTATTATCTCTTTGTATTGCATACATCAACTTTAAAAATAAGTTATTCTCTTTTTCTCCTATTGAATATCTACCCCTAGCAATACTATTAGGCGTTGCTAATATCTCATAAGACATTTATTACACCTCTTTCTATTATTTTACTTATTAATATAATTATATATATACAACATCATATTTGCAATATTAATGTTGTGTTTTGTGTTTTAAGGTATCAATTTGATGTGGTATCAATTTGATGTGGTTTAAGTATCAATTTGATGTGGTATTATATTTTCCCAGTATCAATTTGATGTGGTATTATATTGAGGGAGTATCAATTTGATGTGCTTTAAGTATCAATTTGAAGTGTTTTATCTTCCACAACTTACTAAAATAGCCATCTTTGAACACTCTAAATACTATACATAAATACTATACATAAATACTATAATCTTTAAATTCTGATGAAAGGTTATCCTTTCATCAGAATTTTTATTTATTTTATTTCATCTTTCAAAGTTCTAAGAATTGAAGTAGCCATCATAGTTTTGTCAAGTTGTTCTAATATATCATCAGTTATAACAATTTTATTATCTTTCATTTTTCTATGTTGTTTAAGGATAGACACTAAACCTTGATGCACACTTTTTAAATCTGCTACTAATTTATAATTTTCTTTAAATTCATCAGATTTATCTTTATTCTCCTTAGACTTTGCTTTCATTTCTTCTAATTCTTTTCTATAACGTTCCTTTTCTTCTTTATTAGAATTAGCTTCATTTTTTATATTTTCAATTTCTGCTAAATATTTATTATCTAAATCTTTTTTAAGTTCTTCTCTTAATTGATTTTCAAGTTCCTTTATTTCTTCCTCCGATTTATTTTCACTTTTATCTAATTCACTTTTTAATCTTAAAACTTCATCACTTATAAGTTTCTTACTTATAAGAGCTTCGGCTTTCTCATTTTCTATTCTTCTTATCTCAACTGATTTTTCATTTTCTATTTTTTTTATTTCAACTAACTTTTCATTTTCTAACCTTTTAAGTTCATCAGCTTTTTCTTGTTCAAGTTTCTTAAGCTTTACTTTTAACTCTGTAGCTTCCTCCTTACTAATTTCAACTTTATTATTTATTATTTCTAAGATAACTTTTTGATTATCTTCACTTAAACTTGAAAATTCACTTGCATTAGCAATAGTTAAATTACCATTTTCAAGTATTTCTTTTAATTCTGGAATAAGATTTTTATTTATTCTTTCATATCTTCCTACTTGTGTTGGAGATAATTTCAAATCGTTAGCAATTATTTCTCTTATCTTTCCTGGAACTTTCTCACCATTTTTCTTTTTAGTTTTATATAGTTCAGTAAGCCTTTTTACTTGTTCAAGCTTTTCTATTTCTGTTAACTCTCTAGTTTGAGCATTAGCTTGAATAAGAATTATTTCACTATCTATGTCATTAGCTTCAATTACTTTACAAGGAACTAAAGCAAATATTTCGTTTCCTTGTTCAACCAATTGTGTAAGAGCAGTATATCTTCTTTCACCACTTATTAACTCATATTTTCCATTATCTAATTTTCTAACTACTAAATTATGATTTAATCCATTCATTTTAATATCTTCTGCTAGTTCATCTACATTTACTATTTCATAGAAATTTTTCTTATTTCTTTCAATATCTTTTATATCTATATATTGAACATTGAAGTTATTTTTAGCTTCAATTTCATTAGCTTTCTTAACATTTTGTGATACTTGATTTAACATTCCTTCGCTTATTGAAAATTTCTTACTCATATTTATAACAACCTTTCTTTATTTACCTATTTTTTATTTTGGGGTGTCCCCAAGGGACACCTACATTTTTAAAATACTTCTTTACATAAATCTCTATAATTAATACTTGCCCTAGCTTTTTTATTACTAAATACTACAGGACATTCATCAAATGTACTTTCTATTACTTTTACATTTTGTTTTATTGTAGTATCAAACATCTTATCACCTAATAATTTTTTTAGTTCTTGCTTTATAACCTTATTTACTGTTGTTGCCGTATCCATTGTAATAAAGCACCCTTTAAAGTTAAGATTAGAATTAAAATTTTCTTTAATTTCACTAATTCTATCTAATAGATATTCAAGTCCATCTAATGCGAATTTATCAATTTTAATTGGTACAAATACTTCATCACTTGCACAAAGAGCATTAACAGTAATTATATTTAAGCTTGGAGGACAATCTATTAAACAATAATCATATTCATCATTTATTTGAGAAAGAGCTATAACTAATCTATCTTGTTGACTTCTAGTTTCATCAAGAAGAATATTTCTTTCAGTAAAAGTTAAATTTATATTTGCGGATATTATATCTAAGTTTTCAAAATCAGTTCTCTTAATTGCTTTATGTATATCTAGGTTCTTATCTAATAAAACATCTGATATAGATAAATCTTCAATACTATATGTCTTAAATAGCTTTGTAAGGTTGCTTTGAGAGTCTAGGTCTACTAATAATACTTTTTTACCTTGTTGGCTTAAACAAGCCCCTAAATTAGCTGTAGAAGTTGTTTTTGCAACTCCACCTTTTATATTAAAAATTGATACTTTTTTCATAATTAATTCCTCCATTTTCTAATTAATATTTATTTAAAATCTCGTTATATTTGTTATTGGTAGGTGTCCTTTGGGGACACCTTTTGACTTATCTAAAAATTAGAACAAATGATGTTGCTATGGTAACTAGTAGGTTTAATATAACTATTATTATTGAAGCAATATTTAATTTTTTTTCTGTCATTTTTATTGATACCTCCTTAATAATTTGTTATCATTAAAGAAGAATGATTTTGGAACAGGAGGGGGGTAAACCCTCCATTGACTAGCCTACTTTATAAGTAGTTTGATTAAATTAATAATTGCTATAACTAAATTTAGCAAGGAAGTTAAGAGAATTATTAATTTGTCAGTTCCGATTTTGTTCTTCTTTTTTTGCTTTTTTTTCACCAAATCACCCCCTTTCAAATTAGTTATTATCTTTTGAAAATCTGTATATATCTAACTTTACGAGGTACTTCTTTACCTTTGATAGATACTAAATCTTCATGCCCTTGGGAAACATATAAAATCTTAAAATCTTTTAATTCTTCAATATCTTTAATTTTCATATTCCCCAAAAGGTCAACTCTCATTTTTGATTTATCAGCTATTTCTTTATCAGTAGCAGATAAGAAAATTTTGTATTGGCACATACTATCAACTCCTAAAATATAAACTTTAAATTAGCACTCCTACCGTCGTGTTGTTGTTTTTTTGTTGAGCCTAAGACTACATATTGGAGTGAGTTGTAAAGGAAAATGTAATAAAAATTTTTGGCTGCTAACTGCAGATCCAGTTGGCAGACAAAAAATTTTATGGAATGGCTTTACAACTTGAACGGAAATATGATAGGCTGGTGCTTCAAAAAAACAATATAAAAAAAAGAAGTCCCAAAGGACTTCTTACCTATTTGGATGCACTCCATCGGGTACCCGCTTATAGTAAAAATAAGTTTAGTTATTCTTTGCTTTAGCTTGGTCGCTCGGTAGATGGAACAAGCTAAGGCAATAGAATATCTTAACTTATTGAAACGTTATAAGTGGGTGATGGGATTAGTGCCAGGAGCATAATAACTTACTATATGCACTTATTTAAAACTTTTAATTATAATTTCTTTCTTTTCTTTTTACACCAAACAACATAATAAAATCAAATAATTTAAAAATTATATAATATTTCTTGCTCCATAAAATATTTTCTGAATATGTTATTAATAATCCTGATACATCATATTGATTCATATTGCACCTCAATTTACTTCAAAGGATTAAACTTAGTAATATTATCATAATCTGTTGGTACTACTTTTCCTCCAACTATTTCTGCTAATTTTGAATACTCATTATCAGGATCAATAATCACATTTGTTTTATCTTTCATAAATCTTCTCATAACATCAACTTTTTTATTAATATTACTAACTTTATTTTCAACATCTACATCAATATAAACATTGGAATATTGGCTATTTCCACGCCCTTTATATTCTCTACTTATATTTAAAACTTCAAAACTCTCTTTAATTTTTTCTATAGCAATATCTTTTTCTTCATCATCAGCATAAGTCAATCTAATTTTAATCATCTTTATTACCTCCCTTAACATTTCTATAATACAAAGCACAATAACCATTTCTTACCCTAAGAAAAGCATAAATTTCTTCACCATCACGAACTGGCTCCTTAATTTCTTTACATTTAGTTTGAGATAATAAAACATCTTTAAATGCTCTATATTCACTTGGCTGGATCATCGGCTTTTTAGTAGTTCTGCAATATTCAGCAGTATAGAAACCATAACTATTAAAAACTGGTACTTTCTTTTTTTCCTTCAATACTAAACCTAGTTTTTCCTTCATCTTATTTATTTTTTTCTCTAATTTAACAACCTTCTCATTTGCTTCTGTATATAACTTATAATTTTCATATCTAGCATTTCTTAATTTCTTAGTTTCTTCTTCTAATTCAGAGTTTTGTTTCTTTAATTTTTCTACTTCTTTTTGTAGTAAATCATAATCACCTTGTAAAAAACTATCAACATAAATAGAAAAAGATTTAGGGGAATTATAGGATATATCATGTATTTTACACTCTAATAATTCCTGGTATTTAAAATCATCATAAGTTTTAATTTCACCATAAAAATAACCTTTAATTCTTTTTGCTCCAATAGGATAAACCCTTAACTTTATAGAATTATTATTAACCTTTACCCATACTTGATCTAAAAATTCTTTAACTGTTTTTCCGACATATTCTTTTGCATCATATCTATTTTCTTTATTTATTACTTTGTTATAACAGTATAAAGTTGCTTTACAATCTTATAGCGATAGGTAAATCTTTGATGTTATCTCCAACTTTTCCCCCGCCTCACACCGTACGTGAAACTTTCGTTTCATACGGCGTTCCAACAATTTATTATCTCAAATTAAATAGCTGAATTTTCTACTAACTTTCTTAAAGAATTGACACGTTTTAACCCTTTCTCATCAAGTGATAGTAAACCTAGATATTTTTCAATGGTTTCTTGCGTGGTAGCATGTATTAGTTTATGAGTTTCACCACTTACCCACACAAGATTCTCGTATTCATCAGAACCACCTAAGGATTTAGGTATTTTATGATGACATTCCATATTTAATAGCTCTAAATTTCTTTCTGTAACGTAGCATTTCCCTCGTTGTCCTGCAATTAGTGATATGCGATTATCATTAAATTCGGTTGATTCATCATTCCTTGCCGTACCTAGCAGATGTTTTATCAAGTGATTATAACCTTTAAGTTTAGTGTGAATTGCTTTTCTACCTTCTTCAGTATAATTGCATATTTCTTGACTAAAGCACATAGGAGGCTTAGTTCTACAGGCATATATAGGAAATATTGTTATATCGCAAATTGTATAAGATTTCCCATTGTATTTACCATATAACCGTTTATAGGTTTCTGATAATTTAAGTTTATCTGATATATCATTCTTTAATCTAGTTTTCAGAGTTCTTGTAACTAAGAAATTTATTTTAGAGAAGTCAAGACTGCAATATGTTGCTATATTATAGTAATTATGACTTCCTATTATCATTGAATTCAATTTCAAAACTTCTTTTGTTGTAGTTATTCTTTGAATTACTTTAATTTGCTCTTTAAATTTATTAATAGTTGAACTTATAGCTTTATTACTCATTCTACTTTGACATACATATTTGTTTCTTTTAAGTTTCGCTTTTAGTTTAATTCCTAAAAACTCTGTATAGTTCTTTCTAAGGTTGGTTACTTTAGATTTTTCTGGACTTATGTCTAAATCTAATCTTTCCTTTAACCATTTTCTGGTTGCATTATAAATCTTCTGGGCTGTTTTATAGTCCTTGCAAAAAATTTTAAGGTGAGTAGCCCAAAGGAATCTCACCTTTAGGCCCTCTCAGAACCGGACTTGAACCTCTCAGCTCATCCGGCTCCCATTATCCAGTCGTTGGTAAAATTCCTATTTGCCAATGTGCAAATAGTTTCGGCATATTCTTTGCTAATTTTCCTAACCATCTTTCCGCTTTCTTTCTTCCTCTAGCTAACTTTTTATATTTTCTTCTAGCCCATTGAACTAAAGCTTTATTCATATGTCTTAGTACTTTATACAATTCTGACTTATAGAAGTTTCCATAATAATTTATCCAACCTCTTATTACCGGATTGAACATATTGGATATATCAATTATACTTTTATCTGGTTTTAATTGTATTCTCCAATTCCTTATTACTTGCCTCATACTTTTTGTTGCTTTATTACTGACTGCTGGAGAGAAATTTATAAAAAATTTACCTTTCTTACTTTTTGCCCTTCTCGGTCTGAACGTATACCCTAAGAAGTCAAAAGATGTAATTTCTTCGTCTTGTTTTCTAAAATCATCTTTGCAGTATATAATTTTAGTTTTGTCTGGATGAAGTTCTAGACCACACTCTTGAAATCTTTTCCCCAATTTCATTAATAAGAGTTGTGCCTGCGCCTTACTTTTACAATGTGCTACTGCATCATCTGCATATCTTGCCCATGGGCACTGCGGAAAGTGTAACTCCATCCATTTATCAAATGTATAATGTAAAAATAGATTGGCTAATACTGGACTTATAACTCCACCTTGTGGTGTTCCAGTATTTCTTTCTACTATCCTTCCATCACTCATTTTAAATGGTACCTTTAACCATCTTTCAATATATAAAATTACCCACTTCTCTTCAGTATGTTTCTTTACAGCTTTCATAAGTAATTTATGGTCTATATTGTCAAATAGCCCTTTAATATCAAACTCTAGTACCCAATCATATTTCCAGCAACGTTCTCTTATTACACCTAAAGCCTCAATTGCATTTTTATTTGGCCTATATCCATATGAATCTTTATAGAAAACTTTATCTACACTTGGTTCAAAATACATTCTTACAACCATTTGTGCAATTCTATCTTCTACAGTTGGAACACCTAACAAACGAGTTCCTCCATTTTTCTTAGGAATTTCTACTGCTCTTACAGGCGGTGGAAAATAACTCCCAGAGGATAATCTGTTCCATAATTTATATAAATTATCTTTAATATTTTCCTCAAACTTTTCTATATTTATATTATCAACACCTGCGGCACCCTTATTTGCTTTTACCTTCTTATAAGCTTCCCATACTATATGTTTGCTTATCTTATACGACTTTGTCTCCACTGTATAGCTCCTCCCATTTCAATGGTTGACTACATGTAGAAAACCAGATAATACAACTTCTTCGCTCCACTTTCATTACAAAAGTTTCATCACTACTACAAGTTGTTCCGCCCCTATCCCTTGCATTGGTACTCTCATTCTTGTGGGATTTCCACTTGAATTTCTTCCTTATCATCAAGAGCGTAGGTTCCCAAGTTCCATACAAAAGCCTATACTATGTTCATGCTATCTTCATACCGGTCACCATTTAGACAGTAAACAGGTTTCTTCTAAACTTATCCCAAGTTAACGACTCCCCCTTGGTTTTGATGACATTCCTACGCTTTCGATACTTTATCAATAGTTCACTTGTGTTCATCTCCATAGTACATACCTGACAAATTCTAGTTTTGCCTTTTCCTTAACGCTCACTACCATGACTTTTGACCACAGCAGCTTAAGGTGGTTTGAAATCTCCGCCTGTACGGCGATTTCGATGGGCCTTCCATCATCTTCTGTATAGCATAGCTACACACTATGCAACTTTATTTGTTGCATAGGTGCGCCTTCTTGGCGCACAATCATCTGCATATCTTACCATATATATTTCTTTGAGATTACTTTTCTTTAATGCCTTACGACCATTACTATTATCTTTTATCATTCTACCATCTCTGTACTTTTTCAATGTATGGTAGTCATGTTTGGTTTTGAAGGTTTCCCATTGGGAGCTTATCCACCAATCTAATTCATTTAGTACGATATTAGAAAGTAATGGGCTTATTATCCCTCCTTGAGGCGTTCCTTTAGTCGGTACTCCTTCTCCTTTAATTTCTGATTTCAATATCTTACCTATTATGCTTATTAGATTTTTATCCCTTATTCCTAAGGTCCACATCTGTTTTTTAAGTTTGCTATGATTAACATTATCAAAAAAATCCTTTAATATCTATATCAACAACATAGTGTAGGTTATTTTTGTTAACCAGGTGCATACATCTAGCTATTGCATGATTGGTTGACCTATTCGGTCTAAAACCGTAACTATGTTTATGGAATTTTGCTTCACATATAGGTTCTAATACTTGTTTAATACATTGTTGTATTATTCTATCATCTATACATGGTATTCCAAGTGGTCTTATCTTGCCATTTGGTTTAGGAATCTCAACTCTTCGGACGCTTTTGGGATAATAATTAGAGAATTTATTTTGAATGTAGTTTACATAATTTTTCTGTCCCATTTTCTCAAAGAATTTAATATCAAGATTATCTGTTCCAACAGTTGTTGAACCTTTATTCTTCTTAATATTTCTATAGGCTAGTAAGATATTTTGTTCTGATACTATACTTTGCATTAGGTCAGTGAATTTATAATTTTTACTAGCTTTACTATATAGGGTGTCAAAAGTATCTTGTATGCTATAGTATTCATTATTTCTTAGTAATTGTCTTTTCTTTAATTTTAAGCTTTCCTTCAAGTCTATTACTTTCTCCTTTGTTACAATTTGATTTCATATCTCTTAGTCTTACTCGAACCTTGAATTATTTAGTATTTAATTATTTTAATAATAAGTTGTCTAGTGGCTATTGCTCCATTTCCATTACAGAAACTTCTTAGCTTCATGCCACCACTCTCACTTAGATTAAGATAAGTTATAGATTACTCTTTTCCTTATCAACACTTCATAGACAGTAAAATCTCCATGTTCTAAGCTTTCCTCGTTCCATTATTGCTATCTTTTCATATACTATTAGGTCATCAGTATAAGCCTGTGAGCTTGTAACTCCCTATAGGAATTAATGGATTTTCATAGTTTAGATTTTTACTAATCCACACTCACTGCACGTTTGTGCTATTTCCATTTCTAGAAATTCGATATTTAGACTCGTACATTCCCGATTTTGTCAGTTCTCTTTGAACATACTAACCATAGGTATTTTGTAGACCTCCGACCTATCATACACTCGACCACCTCTGGTTCGCATTTCGTAGTATGTATTCCTACATACTTTACGGTGTACTCTCAGCCGACTTTACCGAGCTTATAACCTTCATATGTTTACTCATATGAACGCTATTCGGAGTTTCAAGGAAGGCATTTCAAGGCGTTACCCAATCATTCTACCTTTCACAATAACAGTTCCAATATCTAAACTTAATCAGCTTATTGGGCTAATCTTTTCAATTAGCAACAAGTCGCACCTAAACTATTGTGAGCATTATCTAAATAATAACCATAATACAAGCAACAATCATCTAAAGACTTCCAAGTATAGTTACCATAATATTCATTCCATTGCCCATAAATTTCTGCAAATTCATACATCAAATCATAAATGTTAGTATTAAACTTAACTCCATACTTATTTAAAAAGCCTACTTCAAAATCTACATTATAAATAATAATTTCAGCAGCATTAGTTAATATATCACTTAAAATTTCTACATAATCTTCAAAAGGCTTTTTATCTACAACTATAGCTGGACTAATACCATGTATTTCTTCTGCTTCTTCCCAGGTGCTAATACTTTTAGGCTTACAATACTCATTTATTAAAACATTTCCGTCCTGATCTATGGCACTTACTTGTAATATTTCATCATATTTAGAACTTAAACCAGTAGTTTCAAAGTCTAAAACAACTTTTCTATATCTCATACTTTCTCACCTCAATAACTTTAATTTACCTTCAATAAATAGGAGGATATATTCATTCTATTTATTACTTGTTTTTTTAGATTGTTTATTTTCCTTAATTAAAGTTTTTATTTCTAAATCTTTAGAAGATATTACATTCTTTAATGATTTCAATTCAGATTCTTTTAATTCAATATCTTTTTCTAAAGATACTATATTATTATTAAGTTTTGATATTTCATTTTCAAATTCAGCTTTTAACTTATCTATCTTTAATTGATTTATTGTAGCTTCATTATCTTTAATAGCTTCAATTTCAGCTTTCTTTATAGAATTAAACGTATTAATAGTTCCTTGTAGCATTTCAACATTAACTTGTAAACTTGAATTTTTCCCTTCTAAAATTACTTTCTGCTCTTTTATTAATGCTATTTCTTTTTCCATATTATCAATAGTCTTAGAACTATTGATAATTTCCTTATTTTTATCTTGTATAATCTTATCCTTTTCTTTTATATCATTATTTAATTCAATTACAGTTTTATTAAGGTTTTCTATTTTTGAATCTAGTTCACCTTTTACTGTATTAAATCCAGTAACAATAGCATTAGAATTTTTTAGATGCTCTTCGAGATCTTTATTTTTTAATTCTAATTCCTTAACCCTATTAGCTAATTCAATATTAGCTAATTCAATCTTTTTATCTGAAGCTTCTTTAATATTTTCAACTTCTCTATTTTTAGACATAAGTTCAAGTTGAGCCTTATTAACTATTTTTTCAATAGCCTTTACCAATGTTGCTGAAGCTCCACTAATAGATTGTAACTCAACACTACAATCTAATGCTTGTAGTTTTAATGCATCTTTAGAGTTCCTGGTAAACTCCCAAAACATTCTTTCAAATAATTTAGTTTGAGATATTCCTTCTTTCTCAACAAGTTCTCTAAATTTTATATCAATATAATCATCAGGTCTAATTCCTAATGGTGCTTTTTGTTTCTTTTTTTCTTTTATATTTTCTTCTTTCATCATAAATCCTCCAATATTTTTATCTATACTTATATTATACCACTATTTGTAAGAATAATATACTATTTTATAAAATTAATATACTAAAATAAATTAGTATATTAATAGTATATTCGTTTTTATAATATACTATTAATAATTATTAGTATATTAACTAAATTTAACGTGTATTTAGTTTTGTTTTGCTATAAATTGAATGGAAAATAAAAAAGGGGCTGTCGCACTAAAACTTTTATACACAATATATTGTTTTAAAAAATAAAAATTAATACAATATATTGTAGTATTTATTCTTAATGCGACATCCCCATTTTTTACTTTAATATAATATTTAAATATTTTTAATTTTCATTGTTAATATAATATTTAAATATTTGTTCTGCCCTACTTTTATTATAATAATTATTTTTCATAGATTTTTCATCATGAATAGATGCACAATATGGAGTTCTCTTACCTTCCTTTATTTCGTTATAATATAATTTAACTAAATTCTTAGAATTAGCTTCAAATATTAAATTTTGATATTTACTATCTCTAATCTTAAAACAAGTTGTATTATTAATTTTAGCTTTACAAATATTATTAATAATACATTCACTACAATCTATTTTTTTGCTTTTGATCTATTACAATACTACTTACTAATGCCATTTTATAATTCGTAAATTCTTTTATTCTAATTGAATAATCAGAATCACACCTACCTGTTTCTTCATTAAAATATCCTAATTGTTCAATAACTTCCGGTCTAAGACATAAACAATTTCCAACTAAAGTATCAATTAAATTTATTTTTATTCCATTTCTCTCTATATCCTTGCCATATAAAGAATAGTATCCAAGTATACTTGGTTTAATAGTAGATGCTGCACCTACTTCTGGATATTCACTCATAACTTCCATAAATTTAGTTATCCAATCAGGAGTTATCATGTAAGTATCACTATCTAAATGAAAAAAAATTGCTCTTTCTTTCTTTTTGACATAATATAATTTATTGCATATGCGCATCCCCTATTCAAATCAAATTTTTTTATTTCTTTTATTCTTTTATCATTTAATGTTTTTATAAACTCCCATGTGTCATCACTTGAATTACTATCTATAATATATAATTCAAAATCATCTGTGCTTTTTAATAGTGCATTTAAATTTCTGGCATTTAACCCAGCTCTATTCCAACAAATAAAGCTTACTAATGCTTTTTCCATATAATTCACTCCTAATATTAACTATATTCTATTTTATTCTTTAGCTTTTATTTTAGTTAATATAAAAAGCAACTAAATACATATTATTCAACTGCTTACTAAATCATATTTTATTTTTATTTAATTCCATTAAAAATACTTGTTTATTATTTATAGTTTTTTCTTTAACTACTTTAAATCCTATCTTTTTATATAAATTAAATGCATTTATATTTTTCTTATAAACTTCAAGTATAATTTTATTTAAATTTAATTTACTAAATCCATATTCACACAAAAGTTTAGTTGCTCTAAATGCAATATTTTTCCCTCTAAAAATTGTATTACCTATTAATAGTCTACCAAATTCAGCTATATTATTTTCAAAATCAATATTATATAAAGCTATAGTTCCAACTGGAATTTCATCATAATAAATCATAAACATCTTATCATTTATATTATTTTTATATTTTTCATACCAATTTTCTTGTTCTTCTTTTGTTATATATTTATTATCTTATTTACCTTATCTTTAATTTCATCACTAATATTCTCAGTTTCTTTTAATACAAATATTGATACTCCAAATTTAGTATTATATATGTCATTTATTCCTTCTATATCACTTTCATTAACTACAGCAACTGTTACATCAGTGTAATCCGTTGTACCAACTTATATAGTTTCTCTATCTGTGAAAAAATAACTTCTAGTTCTTTCGGTACAAGCAATCTTTAATGATTTCATGCCTATTCATCCTTATGTCTTTTTAGTTTATCTATTTATAATTTACTTAATATAAAAATTATATTATATGTATATTTTATTAATTAACATCATAATTATATATTTAGCAAATTTTAATGTAAATGCTATACTGAAAAACTATAATAAATAATTATAGCTAGCTTAAACCATTTCCTTAATTATAAAATAAATTTAATCAATTAAAATTAATACTAAAATTAAAGACTGCATAAAATACATATTTTTTAAATTCATTTTATGCAATCTTAATTATTTATATTATTTATTTTAAACTATATATGGTAAAATAAAAGTAAATTCTGTTCCTTCATTTAATTTACTTTTTACCTTAATTTCTCCACCATGAAGTTTTATTACCGATTGAGTTAATGATAATCCTAATCCAATTCCATCTTTTGAATAACTATTAATTCCTTCACATCTATAAAAGGGTTTAAAAATTTCATCATAATCCTCTTCCTTTATACCACTTCCAGTATCTATTACTTTTACTTCAATAGTATTTAGATCTTGATAACATAATATATCTATACTTCCATTAATTTTGTTATATTTAATAGAATTTTCAATTACATTATAAAATGCCCTATATAACATAATTTCATTTCCCTTTATTTTATTTTTTATATTATATGAATTTAATTTTAATTTTATATTTTTTTTATTGGCAATAATAGATAAATCATCAACTATATCTTCTAATATCTCATCTATGCTAACAATTTCATTTAAAGGTGCATTTTCCTGTCTTATTATATCTAATAATGTTTCTATTATTAAATTCATCTTTAATATAGACTTTTCTACAACCGCCAAAGTTTTATCATATTCCTCTAAACTTTTACAATTACTGCTTTTTAAAACATCTATATTTGTTTTAATTACTGCTAATGGAGTTTTTAACTCATGTGCCACACTAGAATTAAACCTTTTTTGTGATGCAAATGCATTTTCTAATTTTGCTATCATTTTATTAAAAGAAATTGTAAGTTCTTTAATTTCATCATTTGCTCCCTTAATACTTAAATTGGAATTTAAATTATCCTCATTTATTTTTTTTATATTTTTATTTAATTCTACAATTGGAATTAAAGCATTATTTACTACAAAATAAGTGCACATTCCACCAATAGTTACTACTAAAATAAATGCAATTATTGAAAACCAATAAATTCTTGATGTTGTCTCTTCTATAGCTGATTCTATTGATATCTTATCAATTTCATCTTTAAAATCACCATTTAAATCTATTTTAATATCTTCTGTATTTGAATTAATTATTCCTTTTAGCTGTGGAACTGTATGCCTTACATCATAATTAATACTAAAAACAAGAATTCCACTAGTTATTGTCATTATTAATACAGTAAATAATGTAAGTTTCCATTTTAACTTTATTTTTATATTATTCACTAGTTATACCTCCAAATAAATATCCAACTCCTTTAATTGTTTTAATCATATTTTCATTACAACTAACAGCTGTTAATTTTTTTCTAAGAGAATATACATGAACTCTTATTACTGTTGTAAATGGGTCTGTATTTTCATCCCAAACATGATTTATCAATTCTTCGGAACTTATAACTTTATCTTTATTTTGAACTAGATATTTTAAAAGTGAATATTCTTTCAATGTTAAATTAAGAACTATATCATCATATGTAACTTTGTGTTTAGATACGTCTATAGATAACTTTCCCTCTTTTAAAATTGAAGGTTTACTTTCAAACTCTCTTCTCAAAAGAGCTCTTATCCTTGCCGTTAACTCTAAAAAATCAAATGGTTTTACTAAATAATCATTAGCTCCTAAGTCTAATCCTTTTATTCTATCCTCAATTTCTCTATTTGCAGATACAATTATTACTCTTGTGTTTATATCTTTTTCTCTAAGCTTTTTTAATATATAAAATCCATCTACCTTTGGCAAATTTATATCTAAAACCAATAAATCATATGTATTTAAACTTAAAAAATCTAAAGCATCTTCTCCATCCATTGCTACATCAACGGCATAACCTTCATTTTTTAATCCTCTTTGTAGAGCATGTACTATATCAGCTTCATCTTCTACAATTAATAATTTCATCACATATTCCTCCTATTTTATAAATAAAATGGAGCTATCGCACCCTGAAAAATTATACACCATATATTGTACTATTTATTCTTAATGCGATAGCCCTATTTGTTAATAATTATAATATACAAATTTTAATTATACTACAAGGAGTTTATTATTATTATTATTATTAATTTTATTATTTTTTATTTTATTTATTCAAAACCTGCTGCCTTTACTTCTTCTCTGAATTTTTCATCAAAACCAGTTACTTCTACATTTTTTCCATCAACTGTTAAGCTTAACCCATTTTTAAGGTTTGCTAAATCCTCTTCACTTAATTCAAAAGAAATATCATCATTACTTCCTTGATAATTATTTGAATTACTAATTGAATTATTATATTGATTACTATTTACTACTTTATCAACACCATTATTGGTATTTTTGTTACTATTATATGAACTTTCAGTTTTATTATTGCTTGATTTGCTTGCTACACTATTACTTGCTCTTCCTCCAGCAAAACTTAATAAACCTACTATTGTTAGCGCTAATACTCCAAATATTAATGATTTTTTCATATCTTATCATCCTTCCTTACATAAAACTTTTCTGATAACTTAATTTATTAATTATTTTATTTCTTAGGTTATCTCTTCTATGTTTTTATGATAACAAATCCAATGTAAAATCATCGTTAATTTTTAAAAATATTTATATATTATTTGTTAACTACTCTCCAATTATAGAAGTGGGAGCTTCTTGGTGAATATACCTAGCGGTAATAAATAAATATCTTTCCACCCAACTCACATTTACGGTGGAAAATAGGTGGAAAGATATATTTTTTAATACATATAAACTTTTATAAATGTCTATATTACTTAACTAACCTTACTACCGTCTCAGCATGTGATGACTGCCGTTCGTAGTTAAACTTTAGAAGGAATATATAGCTTTGTATATTCCTTCTTTTAAACCTATTCTATAACCTCATTAAATTTAACAAATAACGCCTTTAAACCTTCCATAAGTTTATTATACATAATCTCTGTTTCATCAAACCTATTTATACTAAGACTACTTACAATATTATTTTTTAATTTTTCAACTTCATCTGTTGATACTAAATGGAAGTATATAATTCTTAAATCATTTAATAAGTATAATGGAGCTATTATTTTTCTCAATTCATCTTCATCTGAAATATACTGACTTAATATAAACTGATAATATTTTATTGATTTCCATTGCTTATAGTTTTTATCTTTTTTTCCTACATTGTTTTCATAGTAATTTTTAAAATTAGATATATTAACAGCTTCAATCAATATTTTATGTAAAGCACTTATTACAGGTTTCACTTCTAAATCACTATATGTTATAGGCTTGTTTATATTTTCTATTTCATTAATGACTTCTTTATCTAAATGATGTAAATCCAATGAATGTTTTTGCTTTAATGTATCATACATTTTATTTCTTAAATTTATTATTTGTCTTTCTATAATTGGGTCACTCCAAATAACCTTTAACTGTGCATCATAAAACTCTGAATCAATAATTCTATGGTCTGATTCAATATTATTTATCTTTAAATAATTTTGTGTTGTGCTATCTAACTTATCTAAATCTCCCAACCAAAAAACAACCTTTTTATTTGTATTTATACCAAATGGTATTTCAAATTCATCTTTATATCCCAAAACTCCATATGTTTCTGAAAATATGCTTAACGTATATTCTGGATGATGCATAAAGTATATTAAACACTCTTTATTAAAAAAAACTGGAGCTAAAAAACCATCTCCCATAAGCGCATGAAGTCCCGGTATATTATCATAATCTCTATAATCGTATTTAAAGTTTATTTCCTCGCAAAAAGAATATCTTTTATTAAGATTTCGTGGTTTTGAAATAACCTTTGTGTTACCTCTACGCAATAGCTCATAATACCCTTCTGCTACTATCTTTTTAGAATGCTCTGATAAAAACTTCTTTCCACAACTTTGACATTCTAACTGTGGAAAATCTTCTATAATCAAAGTTCTCATGTCAATTTCTATTTCATACTTTTTTAATACTAATTCTAACTTAGAATTACACTCTTTACATATATCTGTAGTATAATCTTTATTCTCTTCATAAAACTGTTCATATGTTATGCTTCTCATAGCTCCCCCTTATTTAATGACTAACGTCATATGCAGTATTATAATTATCAGTTTCTATATTATGATATAAGATAGTTTTAAAGTCCTTAATTACATCTTCACCTATAGAATCATAACTTCTATCACACTTTGGACATACTAAAATCCCATTTGAGTAATATATATTATGATGTCTTCTCTTATTACTTAATCCACAACCACATTCACATATTGGTCTAAGATTTTTTATACTATAGGTATCATAATATTTACTGTATTCCCATTTAAAATACCATCCTTTATAGGTATCTTTTGTATAATTTATCCACTTGGGATTTTGTTCTTCTTTTATCTCCAATACCTTAATGTATATTCTTAATACTATGTATAACAATATAATTATCAATGCTATCATTTTTATTGAAATTTTATAATCTAATATTATCTTTATTATATTTACTATATACTTAATTGCATCTACAAAATCAATCTCTAAAACTGGATATGAAAGTGTAAAGGCAATTTATATATGTGAGGACTGTAGTAATTGCAACTATAAGAGTCAATGCATTAAAGGAAATAATTCTAAAATTCCATTGGAGAAAAGAACTAAAAAATTTGAAACTTCAAAAAAGTTTAATCGACAAAGGAAAGAAGATTTAGAAAGAATTATTACAGATGAAGGTATTTTACTTAGAATGAATAGAAGTATTCAAGCAGAAGGATCTTTTGCACAAGTAAAACATGATATGAATTTCAAAAGATTTATGTGTCGTGGTCAAAAGAATGTTTTAGCAGAAAGTATTCTACTTGCTATTGCTCATAATGTTAATAAATTACATAATAAAATACAATATAACCGAACTGGTAAGCATTTGTTTGCGCTAAAAGAAGCTTAATAGTTAAATTTTTCAAGTTTTTTCTGTTAGCTTTATTAAAGTGCGTCTATTTTTAAATAATATCTATCCATATCATAAAATATCCCTTAAATTTTATAAAAGTATATAAAAGGAACTATCGCTAACAGATTTTTTTATCCGCTATTGCGACAGCTCCTTTTATTTTAGTTTAATTATTATTCTAAATATATTTGCTTAATAAATAAAAATTTAATATAATTTTTAACCACAATATCTATTATACCAAAAATCCTTGTCAAATTATAGACTATTATGTAAACGTTTACTGTGATGAAATTTAATCATAGATTTCAATACTTTTATTTACTTCCAAAGGAGGATTCATTTATGAGGTTTATTTTATTATCATTATTGCTCATCCCGACAATTATTGGAGTAATTTATTGCATTTATGAATTCTCCAATACACCACAAGATTTTATATCTTATGATGACTTTTGATATATATGTAAATAATAATAATAAGAAAGTGTTCCCGAGGAACACTTTCTTATTTATACTAATTATTTATTTTTTCTAACTTACGTTTATTATTTTCTCTCTTTAATGTACTTACACTAATACCTATTAATCTCTCAACCTCATTATAACTTTTATCTCCACCATTTACAGACAACATAGATAAAGCTAAGTCTATTTGATCTTTAGTAAACTTTTTAGGTCTACCCTCCTTATACCCAGCTTTTGTCTTTGCTATCTCCTTACCTTCCCTTGTTCTTTCTAAAATCATATCTCTTTCAAATTCAGCAAAAGATAAAAATATATTTCTTATTAATTTACTAGCTGGCGTATTATCCATTACCCCTATATTTAATATATTTATCTTTATTCCTCTATCAAGTAATTCTTGTACTAATTTAGTTCCATCTATTAAGCTCCTAGCAAATCTGTCTAGTTTAGTAACTGTGAAAGTATCTCCTTCTTTCAACTTATCCAATAATAATTTTAATTGTGGTCTATCGTTAGTTTTTCCTGAAAACTTTTCTTCTATGACTTCATCACAACCTGAAGAAAATAATTCAGATAATTGTTCTTCTAAAGAATTTCCACGACCTTGCTTTATTGTACTAACTCTTGCATATCCATAATTCATATTTTCCCTCCATTAAGGTCAAAACTTGTCCCAAAATACCAAAATTTATACCATTACTTTTGACCATGATTTTTGACCCCTTATTAAGTATTATTTTATCGTTGATTAAAAATATATGTCAAGCCAAAAACACCCTTAGTCCAAAAGTGTTAAGTTTTGATACTTTAATTGTTATTATTATATTATTTTTTAATTTAAACGGTATTTCTAATAATATAAATATTTAATAACACTTATATAAATAAAAAAGTAATTTGGAAATTATTATTCCAAATTACTTTTTTATTTAACCACTTATATTAGTTGTATATTCTGTAATAAATTTATCAGGGGTCAGATTTAATATTTTTAGTTGTCTCCCTATCATTTCTACAGTAATTGGATTATTAAAATTTAAAGAAATATATCTTGAAAGTGATTCTACATTCTTCTTTAATTTATTTAGCTCATTTTCAGTCATAACTCTTACATTTCTATGAGGATATGCAGATAGTTCTTTCTTATTAGATGGATGAATTAGTATTGGATATCCTTTTTTTCCTTTATACTCTTCTAGAAACCAGTTATAGCTATTAGATATTTGTTCGGCTTCACTTTTATATATGTAACTTCTAGTTTTATATACCTCATTTTTAGCCTCAATTATAATAAAATCATTATTTGACATATGCCATAATACATCTGGCAAACCTTTTCCAAAATATTTTTCAGGTCTCTGACAGTTGTATCCTAAAAAATTTCCTAATTCCATAAAGGCACCTTCAAATAGATTGCTATCACCACCAAAAATAAGTTTTCCTAATAACTCGTTTACATAAATAACTACAGCATTTCCGTCATCATAAGTTTTAATACTTTTCAATACTGAATTTGGTTGTAATCCTAAATTTTTTTCAACTTTTTTATACTTTATTCCTTCAATAGTTTTAAATAAATTGACATTTAGTTCATGTGCTTTTATTTGTTTTTTTACAGCTTCAATTTTATCGTTTTTATATAAATAAAATGCTGCTAGTTGTAAATACCATCCCTTATCACAATTATCTAATTCATCACCTAAATCATTAATTGCTTGTTCTATAATTCTGCTAGCTTCTAACGATCTATTTGAATTATATAATCTATAGGCTTCTCTTTCTAAACTTGCTAACTCTATTGGAATATAGTTTATATTCTCATCTTTCGCTTTTTGCAATTCTGAATTATGAAATTTTATCCAGCTATTATTTCTAGAAAAGATTGCATTCATTATTGATAGTAATGCATCTCCTGAAATCTCTTCATTAATATTTTTTAGTTTTTTTGTAAACTTAACTCCAATTTCAATTTGTTTTCTAGTTTGTGGTGAAAGATACTTTTTGTTTTCATTTATTGATATGAATGTTTCCAAATCAGCTCCAGTCAAAATTACAACGCTGTAATCACTACTAGATCTTGTGCTTCGCCCTATTCCCTGTTCAATTTTTTGAGATAATATCGTTTTAACTATTTTTGAACTAGGTCTAGCAACATTTAAATATCTTTCATATAAAGTTGTTCCTAACGGTAATCCATCAATAATCAATACTCTACATTGTTCTCCATGTAAATCTATTCCATCATATCTATTAGGTAATACAAAACAGTTTTGTTTGCATTTACTTAGCTTATTTATACCAAATGAAATATTTTTACTATCTAATAATTCAGCTCCTACCTCTGTCCATCTTTTAGTATAACTAATATGAGAGCTAGGTGTTAGTACGATAATATTTTTATCAATATCTTTGCTTATTTCTGATAATTTACTATTATTTAAGGACTCATTTATTAGTGATGGAATTAAAATCATTCGCTCACCTATATTATAATTCTTACTATTTACTAAAGGAGATTTTACAGCTTTCTCATTAATATCTAATTCTTTTATTAACAACGAGTCGTCTAATAGGGTTGCTGACATAAATATTCTTCTTTTAGCATTTTCAAAAGCTTTAAACTGATTGATTGGCAAGCAATGTGGGGTTATTTCTATTACATTACCTGATATAAAAACATTACAGCTTTCTAAACTATTTTTCAATAAAGGCCAATTAAAATAAATATTTTTAGTTACTTCATCTTTGTTAAAGTCATTATCTAAATAATGTTGTGCTATATTAGAAAGTACTGTTGCCACCATTTCTATATTATCCATCCAACTCCAAAAAGGAATTTGCATTATTGTATTTATATCTCCTTCATATATACTTTTAGCACTTCCAATATCTTGTTGATGCAATGAGCTCTCAAATATTTTGTGTATATCATAATACAGCTTTGATGAATTTTTAATCTTTAAAGTAAACTTATCTCTTGCTTTAGATATACATGAGTGTGCATCATCAAGTATAATACTACCAATTTCAATATCATACTTATTAAAAATAGATCTTCCATTAAATAACTTATCAAACACAGTAACTAAAATTGCTTCACTATTTAAGAATTCTATTGGAAATTTGTTTTCTCCCTCTGAAAATGTTACACATTTTATACCATACTCTTTTGATTTTTGCATAACTTGCGCTACTAATTGCAAATCAGGACATACATATACGGCTGGACCTTTTCCCTCATTTAAGCTTGATTGCAGCATTAAAAGACCTACAAAAGTTTTACCAGCGCCTGTATTCATTTTTAAGACTATATCTTTATCATTTCTCCTCTTAAACCATTCATTTAATATCTCAGTTTGTACATCTCTAAGATATTCATATTCGCAACTTTTAACTAGGCTTGAAAATATTCTATCCGGCTCTATAAATTTTTCATCATCGTCAATACTAAATAAATCTTCTAAATCTAACATAAACATCCCTCTCTAATTATATTTTTAAAATTAACCATTAACACCATACCATTTTCAACATATTTTTATTCTATGTTAAATATTATGTATATCAATACTTCTTATCTTTTCAAAATTATATATATTAGTACTAAAATACTCACTAACATATTTATTTAAATTAATCTAAAAACTTTTCACTATACGTAAATTTTATTAAGCTTTATATCCTTTTAATTTATATGCAATTATTCCGCTAGCAACTAGACATAACTAGTGCAGCTAAAAATTCATTTACTCCTGTAAAATAAAAAATAATTCATAATCTGAACTCATTGGTAATATTCTAATTTCAGTACATACTCCCATAATATCCCTCCTTTCTGATAATTATTATTGTATCATAATTACTATTTATATGGTTAACTTTTACAAATACCCCTAAAATTTTATTTTCATTTTTCATAAAGTCAACTTCACCATAGTATT